>Ga0224495_10000006_pt1 | contig 267070 bp, 226 predicted proteins | sample SF_Jul11_sed_USG_FD_168128 | JGI IMG/M metagenome (GOLD analysis project Ga0224495, IMG submission 168128) | Sediment microbial communities from San Francisco Bay, California, United States - SF_Jul11_sed_USGS_4_1 | ecosystem: Environmental > Aquatic > Marine > Sediment | place: USA...
CCTCACACACCACTACAATCCTGTGCGCTCCTGTAAATTCAACCCTAAACAGGGCCTTTTACCGGGTGCCTTGCGGTAATTAACAACGGTACAGACACTAAAAACAAAACGCAAGGGGGAAAGTAAAAGAATATGAAATTATTTCACCCTCTTTAAATTGTGCTCTCGGATGGCCAACTCCAGGGCCGCCAGAAAGAAGTCCTTGGGCAGTTCCACCACGTGTTTTTCTTTCCCCAACAGCCAGCGAATTTCTTCCCGGCTTTTTCCATGCCCCACCACCTCATCAAAATCATACCACTCAAAATGGTAGAGGTACTGCAGGCGGCTCACCCGGATCTCTTCGTCGCCATCCAACAAACGGGCATGGAACCGGCCGCTGTCTTTTTCTTTGTGCCCCAAGGCTCCGCTGTCTAAGTAAATCCGGAAGTCTTTTTTCCCCCAGATAAAATGAACCATATACACCTGACCACGGTGCCAACTTTCAAAAATGGAGTAGTTTTCCGTTCCCAGGGAATAGGATTTCAACGAAAGAGCTTCCATAGGTTTATTCCAATAGAAAAGGTTAAAAGGGTCATCGGAGATGTATTGAATACCATGGAGCAGCGGGGAGGGAAAGCCGAGAAACCCTAACGAGCGGGCTTCACCATCAACAGCCCCGCTGCCAGCCAGCCAAACACCATCATGCTTACAAAAATTTCCGTAAAATGGGCCATACGGAGCTGGTCCGGAAACACTCCGTTTTTCACCAGCAGACCCGCATCTATCACCATGGTGAGCACCAAAGCCACCCCCAGGCGGGCCTCCCAGGGTTTCCCCCGGAAATCCCGAAGAATGACCCACACCAGAGCCGCCCATCCCAACCCGCGCATCAGTTGAAACGGCAACGCCCACTCTGGGATGCGCAGGTTTCCATACACCTGATTGAAGGCGTCCCCTCCCAGTGGAATGGCAATGTAATATCCCGCCAATACGTAACACAAAAAATACACCACGCTGGTCAGCGCCATTCTCCCCACCAGGGATTTTCCCTCTCGAGGGGAAACGGTTTGATGGGGGGTTTCCTCCGGCTTGCGGAAAGCCAGGCCCATAAACAAACCAACCATCCCCCCAAACACGGTGGCATGCCAAGCGATGATTCCCACCTGCCATCCGGTGATCACCGGATTCCACACAGACAGAAACATCCAGGTCTCAAGTTGAGTCAACACGGTTCCAATTCCCACATAGACCCCCGCCACCAGCACCCCCAACCGCCAACCCCGGAGCGGGGTGTGCCCCAACCACCAAGCCAGGGCGATCCCATGCCCCAGAGCCATCAGCAGCAACCCGCCCACGTCTGGTTTTTCAGGCCGGGGAAATATCTCCGCCACCAACTGATTGGTGGGGTTCAACACCGCCGCCAGCAGCACCAGCAGCGATGAAATCATCCAATATTTGCAAAACAGGGGAAGTGACATGGGAAAACCTCTAGGCAATTGAATGTTAATAACGAACTCGAAAAAGGCGCGTGCCAGGATCAACCCGTGAGTTTGTTCATATATTCATGATATACTATCGTCATGACCGCGACAATTTACAAACCCGATTCGGTGATTTCCCCCCACCCCAGAGTAACCCGGCTGCTGGGGCAAAATCCCTCTCCCTTTACCGGTGCGGGCACAAATACTTGGTTGGCAGGAGAAAAAACCCCTGTGCTGATAGACACGGGCTCCGGCTATGCCTCTTACACGGCCCTGCTGGATGAATCCCTATCCTCCAGGGGGGAGGAGCGCCCAAGCCAATGCCTCCTGACCCACGGCCACCCCGATCACTCCGGTGGGGTGGCCGTATTGGCCCGGCGGTTTCCTGGGTTGGCATTCCGCAAAATGCCCTGGGTCAAGGTCGATGAAAAAATCGAGATCCCCTTCCAACCCATGGCTGATGGAGACCGGATAGAGGTGGAGGGCGGCTTGACTCTGCGTGCCGTTCACACCCCGGGCCATTCCCCGGACCACCTGTGTTTTCTGTGGGAAGAAGAACACATTCTGTTCACCGGAGACTTGGTATTGGGGGCTGGCACCACATTCATCCCCAGAGAAACCGGCAACATGGGAGAATACATGGCCTCCCTGGAGCAGGTGTTGCGCCTGAACCCCCGCCGGATCTTCCCTGGCCATGGCCCGGTGATTGAATCCCCCCAGCCCGCGGTGGAGCAGCTGCTCAACCACCGCCGAGAGCGAGAAGCCCAAATCTTGGCCTGCATAGCCAAAAGCACCCACACACCACCCACCGTGGAGAACATCGCCACCGAAGTGTACAAAGGTTACTCCCCTGCCCTGGGCCCCTTAATCATGGAAACCGTGGGAGCCCATGTGGATAAACTGCTGGCGGAGGGCCGGGTATTCGCCCTCCCCGAAGGCCCCCCCAGATACCATATTTAACGGATGACCCAAGCGCCAATCTCCAATTTCTCCTCTCGCCCTCTCCCTTTCAAGCCCTCCACGCCATGGCAGGTGGGCCCAAGTCCGTGGACATTCCAAGAACCGATGGTTATGGGTGTGCTGAACGTGACTCCGGATAGTTTCTCGGATGGGGGCCGTTGGCCGACCCCCGACCAAGCCGTGGCCAGAGCATTGGCCATGGCCAGGGAAGGTGCCCAAGTGGTGGATGTGGGAGGGGCCTCCTCACGCCCCGGAGCGGTGATTGTCCCCCCAGAGAAAGAAATCCAGCGGTCTGTGCCGGTTGTGAGGGCACTCACTCGCCGTTTATCGGAGCAAGATTTATCGGTGGCGGTCTCCATCGACACCTCTCAGGTGGAGGTGGCGAAGGCCGCCCTGGAAGCCGGAGCCACGGTCATCAACGATGTCAGCGGCTTGGCGGACCCAGCCATGGCCCGCTTGGCGGCAGCCCATCAAGCGGTGCTGGTGCTCTGTCACAATGGGTTGAATCACCCCCTGCCAGAGGGGCTTGTTCCAGAAGATACCGTGGAATACCTGGTGGGTTGGTTGGGCCAACGGGCAGAGCAAGCGAGGCAACTGGGTGCCCACCTGTTGGTGATCGACCCAGGATTCGGATTCGGCAAAACCATAGAGCAGAACCTGGCTATCATCACTGGTTTGCGGCAGTTCAGCCGTTTGGGGTGGCCCGTGCTGGTGGGGGCCTCTCGCAAGGGCAGCCTGGGAAAACTTTTGCTTCGCTCTGGGCTGCCAGACCCCGGCCCCCAGGGACGCCTGGGGGCCTCACTGGCCATGGCACTGGCCGCGGCGGAAAGGGGAGCCGCCATTTTGCGCGTTCATGATGTGGCGGCCACCTGCCAAGCCCTGGCGTTGGCCAACCTTCTTTCTTTGCCGCCTACCTCACCGCCTCGGCTCTTTTAATTCCCACCCAGAAACAGGTAACCTGCAAAAGACAGGTTTGGGAATGGGGGTCGAAGTCCCCCCATTCCCTCCCCTTCCCCATTGCTCCATGCTCCCTAGGCTATACTTCCCAAGGATAGGGGGCCGGATGGAGGACGGGGAATAGGAAAATAGAAAATTTGCAGAGGCCTCGGAATCCCTTTTTTTTCCAAAGGACATCACGTCAATGAAAAAACTACCATTGCACGAATGGCATGTGGCCCACGGCGGTAAAATGGGTGAGTTTGCCGGGCATGAGATGCCCTTGTATTACTCCAAACCCTTAGAGGAACACCAGCAGGTTCGATCCCGTGGAGGGCTGTTCGACATTACCCACATGGGGCAATTTCAGTTAACCGGAGAAAAGGCCGGAGACATGCTGGCCCACGCGCTGCCGAACGACGTACTCGGCATGACCGACGGCCAGGCCCTGTATTCCCCCCTGTGCAAACCAGACGGTGGCGTGCTGGACGACCTGATTATCTACCGCCAGGGAAAAGACCGGTTTTTCATCATCGTGAACGGAGACACCCTGGAAAAAGATTTGGCCTGGCTGACCGGCCTGGCAGGCATGTTTAACTGCCAGCTAGACAACCTTACCCCCCAGCGCTGCCTGTTCGCCGTGCAGGGGCCCCAGGTATTTTCCTTGTTGGCCCCCCACCTGGGGGTGAACCCCGCTTCTCTGGGGTACTTTCGTTTCGCCGAGACCACCCTGTTCGGGCAGCTGGTGTTTTTGGCCCGCACGGGCTACACGGGAGAACCTGGCGTGGAAATCAGCCTGAACCGAGACGGGGCCCAACAGGTGTGGGAAAGCATGGCCACAACCCTGACCCTGCCCCCCATTGGCCTCGTGGCCCGTGATACCCTGCGGCTGGAAGCCGCCTTACCCCTCTATGGCCACGAATTGGATGAATCCCACACCCCCTGGGAGTCTGGCATCGGCTGGACAGTGAAACTGGGGAAAACACCCCCGTTTATCGGGCAAGAATCCCTCACCGAGCAGCTTGCCAAAGGGGCCCTGGAACAACTGGCGGGATTGGAAATCATGGGGCGGGGCATTCCCCGGGCGGGGTACCCAGTACTGGCCAGCGGCAAGCCAGTGGGGGTGGTAACATCTGGGGGGCACGCCCCCACCTTAGACAAACCCATTGCCCTGGCCCGGATCAGCGCCGAATGGGCCGCGGTGGGCCAGGAAGTTCAGGTGGAAATCCGAGGAAAACCGGTGGAAGCCCGGGTGGTACGGCTGCCCTTTTATAAAAACCCGGCCATCCGAAAGTAATCCAGGCCCTCTCCATCCCCTACTTTTTGAACGATGGGATGGTAGGCGGGAGGGTAGCCAAGGGATGGAGGGCAGGGGAAATAGAACAAAACAGAAGGAACAAACCCAAAAACACCAAGTTACAAATAAATCACCACGTCTACCCCAACCAGGGTTAATTCTTTTTCCGTCATGGGCTCCACCGCCTGGGCCCCAGGCACCATGGTGGCCGCCTTTGCAGCAGCCTGCACAAAACCCGGCCGATAGCGGATGACATCATGCCGGTCGGCCTTGGGCATGCGAGAGATGTAAGCCACCCTCACCTGCTTATGAAGCAGCTTTTCCAGCCGCTTGTTTTGCAGGTCGCCCAACAAAATGGCCACCTTGCGGCTTTGAGTTTCTTTTCCTGGGCGGTGCATAATCGCGAAGCGAACCTCCCCAGGATTGATCTCCACGGGCACTGGCGCCAAGACCAATGGCCCCAAACTTTCCTTCGGCTGTTCGGCCTGGGGAGGGGTTTCGGGGAGGGGCATTTCCAGGGTAGGGTCGCTGCCGGGGCCGATTTGCTCGGTGGGCCGTTGTTCCGGTGGAATTTCCTCCGGCAGGGCTTCCGGTTTCAGCACCCCCTGCTCAATTTTAAATTCCTTGGTTCGCCACCAGCGGGACTCTTCATCCTCCTGGGCCGCCTGGGAGGCACGGGTAGGCAGCAACAACAGCCCCAGCCCGACCATCAGACCCATCCCCTTGAAAAACCAAGTGGTTTTTCTGCTGTTGATGTGGGGGGTTCCCCTGGAATTTCCAGGGGGGCTATGGTGTGAATGGAACGGGTTCATGATGTAATAATACCTCAATCCGTTGAGGTTTGTATCCACCTGGGTGGTGCGCCTGAAAGCCCACGAAACCGGGGCAATCCTAGGCGCTGGTGAAACTTCTTCGTACAGTAATAATGCAACATACGGGCCGGAACACCTCTGACCGCTAACTTTTAAAGTCAAAGCGAGACCTCTGCATTACCCAGGTGCATTACCCAGGTGCATTACCCAGGTTTTGCCCTGAGCAGGGGGATGGGAAAGCATCGGTTACGCAAATGTCTCAACATTTTTCACACAGCTTTTAACACACTGGAATGGCCCATGGACACAGAAAACAACCTATTGATGCTGGGCGGCACCTCGGCCGAAGAACTGGCCAGCCAATTCGGCACGCCTTTGTACGTGTACGAGGAAGATGTCATCCGCCGCCAATGCCGCACCCTGCGCCATGCCTTCCGGGAATTAGACCCGGAAATCCATTACGCCATGAAGGCCAACTTTAACCCCGCCATACTGAAAATCATCCTTCAAGAGGGCCTGGGTATCGACGCCGTGTCGGCCCTGGAGGTGAGAATGGCCCTGGACATTGGTTTTGCCCCAGACATGATCCTGTTCACCGGAAACAATGCGGCCTGGGAGGAAGTGGCGTTTTGTCTGGTGCGGGGGGTGCCGGTGAACGTGGGCAGCCTGGAAGAACTGGCCCGCTATGGCAAAATGAACCCCGGCGGGGTGGTGTCTATCCGGGTGAACCCCGACGTGGGGGCAGGGCATCATCATCACGTCATCACCGGCGGGCCCCGCTCCAAGTTCGGCATTCATTATTCCGAGGTAGACCAAGCCGTAAGCCTGTTGGCCAAACACAACTTAACCCTGGCGGGTCTGCACAGCCATATCGGCACCGGCATTTTGAAACCAGGGCAAATGCTGAAGGCCATGGAGATCATTCTGGAGCAGGCCGCTCGCTTTCCGGAGATTTCCTTTGTCGATTTTGGGGGTGGGTTTGGAATTCCCTATCGGGAGGAAGAAGAACCCCTGGACTTGGAGGAACTGGGCCAGAAGATGTCGCGCCGGTTCCGCGCGTTTCAGCAGGATCAAGGCCGGGAAGTGCGCATGAAACTGGAGCCGGGGCGATTTTTGGTGGCCCAGTCGGGCACCCTGCTCACCCGGGTCACCAACCTGCACCATACCCCCGAATTTCGATTCGTCGGAACCGATTCCGGGATGAACCACCTGATCCGGCCAGCCCTGTACGGGGCCTATCACCGGGTGGTGAACGCCACCCGCACCACCGGAAAGAAAGAAGATGTGGTCGTGGCTGGCAACATCTGCGAATCGGGGGATGTGTTCACCCAGGGAAAATCGGGGATAGAGGCCAGACCCCTCACCGCTCCCCAGGTGGGAGATCTGCTGGCCGTGCTAGACGCGGGGGCTTATGGAATGGCCCTGGCGTCTCACTACAATTTACGGCCCAGGCCAGCGGAAGTGATGGTTAGCCGGGGAGAGGCCCGGTTGATCCGCCGCCGGGAGACCTATGAGGAACTGACGCGAGACTTTATCGGGTTTGAGCCGGGCCGTTAGTGATGAAATACCCTGGGCTTGAACTCCTCCAGGGGTTCCTCGGCAGAGGGCAGCCCCTGACTCTTGGGGGGGTGGGGCTGTTGCCCCAGGCTGTCCAGCATAGACTGCACCCCGTGGAAGGGATCCCCTGGTTTCAGGCCACCTGGGGCTGCTGGTTTGGCCCCAGGTTTGCCCATGGGGTGAGCAACCGGGCGGGTAACCGGATGGGATGTTGGGTTGGATGACGCTTGGGCTGCCGGGCGGGCCGAAGGTTGAGCCGTAGGAGCGGCATTTTTAGAGTCGTTGCTCATCATGTGCAGGATGGTCTTCAGCCCCACGGCCTGGGGGCTGCCCCGGTGACCATACAGCGCCCCTAACTGGTGGTTCCAACCCGTCAACGTGCGGGCCAAACTGCGGCCCGTGCGGTAATAGTACACCAGCATTTCCTGGGGGTCGTCGGTACGCTTTGGCTGGGGGGGAATGTTTTCCTCGTGGTCCACGGCAAATTCGGGATACACCGTGGAAAACTGCGTGAGGCGGCTTTGGATGGTTTCTACGATGGCTTGGTAGAACACCAATTTGGTGGCCAGGCTAATCCGCCGCATGTCGGTCAACTCCCCAAAGGGGGAAAAATCGGTGCGGATGAGCAGAATGCTGCGGCTGTTCACGTCTCCCCGCACGGTGGAGGTGCGTTCCAACCCTTGAATCATGGCCACTTCCCCAAACATTTCACCGGGGGCCATGTGCGATACCGGGTAGGGAGAGTTGTTGTCGGGGAACACCGCTAGGTTGCCCATCAGCAGAAAATATATGGCGTTGTCGAAATCGCCCTTGCGAATCACCACTTCTCCTGGCGCCACCCGCTGCAACACCGAGTTGTCTACGATAAACTTAATTTGTTCCGGGTCGCGGCTGAGCACCTTGCGGAAAAACGGAATGCCTTGCAGCACGGGTTGAAGCGCGAACAAGGGCACCCGAGGAAGTTTGAGAAATTTTTCCATGGTGTTTCTCCGGTCTTCCGTTTTCTTAGCGAGCAATGGCTTTGCCTACACCATCTAAGAATCCGGCTTTGGAATTCATCCGTTTCCAGGTTTGAATTTCGTTTGGAGGTCTTTCATCAGGGAAGCCTCGCTTTGATCTTTACACTCTGTCAGACAGCTTAGCACACTTTCCCTTTTTATTCCAGTTAGCCTCCATCCACATGGGGCATTCCCCCCGGGTGTGGTTTCACCCGGGGATTGGCCAGTTTCACGCATGCTTGGCCGCCAGCCCAGTGGCCACCGCACTTTTGCGCATGTGCATGGCCAGCCTTAAGCGAGACTGCCGCTCAGTTTCTTGATCGAGCATGGTGAGCAGGGTGTTTAGCCCCATGTCGTGGGGGCTGCCCCGGCGGCCGAACAGGTCTCCCAATTGGTCGTTCCAGCGGGCCAGTACCTGGGCCAGCCGCTGGCCAGTGCGGTAATGGTACACCAGCATCTCCTTGGCATCGGATGCGTTTTGCGGAAGGGGCGGCAGGGCAATGTCATGATCCACGGCAAATTCCGGGTACATTTCACAAAAGCGGTCCAGGCGGTGGCGAATGGTTTCAACGATGGCCTGGTAGAACACCATCTTGGTGGCCAGGCTGATCCGCCGCATGTCGTTTAACTCTCCAAACGGAGAGAAGTCCGTCCGAATCAGCACGATTCGGCGGCTGTTCAGGTCGCCCCGCACCGTGGTGGTTCGCTCCAGCCGTTGAATCATGGCCATCTCGCCAAACATTTCGTCTGGGTTAATCTTGGCCACGGGCATCACCGAGTCGTTGTCTGGATAGACCGCCAAAAATCCCATCACCAAGAAGTAGATCGAGTTGTCCAGCTCTCCCTTCTTGATCACCGTTTCCCCCGGCTGAATTTCTTGCAGCACAGAGTTTTCCACAATGTAGCGGATTTGATCCGGGTCGCGGCTGAGCACCTTGCGAAAGAAGGGGATGGTTTGCAGCACCGGCTGCAACACGAACATCGGTACTTTGGAAAGTTTTAACATCTTGTCCATGGTGGTCTCCTTGATTCAGCGCCTTGCCACGCCGAATACCGCCCGTTTCCCATCGGCCCGATTCCCCAATTCTCAGGGAACTCCCATTTGATGTTCTGGAGGAACGCTTTCCCCCAATCTGTATTCAACTCTACACCCTTTTCCGGAAAATGTAAAATAGAATATATATTTTCCTTACAACCTTACGGATGCCTTACTTATGTTTTATGATGTTTAATTATATTTTAAATTGTTATATTTTGTTATTATTTGTTATTTATATGATTTATATTATGTTTTATTTTATTTTGTGCCTGTTGTGTATTTTTTTACCCATACGAGAACACCCTTCTTCTTTCAATGACGAAAATCAGTTGGACTTTGTTATATAACTGTTTTTATGTGTTTTTTTCCTTGTGCATGATATTCATCATATGGCCTTCTTTGTCGTATGCAAACCTACTTATATGTTTTATGACATTATTATCTTAGTTATATTATATTTTTGATGTTTAATCTAGTTAGACATGGTTAATTTCTTGCATTTATTTGTTCTTTGGTTATGATTCGTTATCTTAGTTAATTTTGTTTTCATGTTTATCAAAACCCCAGGGCAACCGGTGGGGCCGTACAGTGAGCTAAATACAGAGAACCTTCACGAGTGAATAACGCTGGATGCACAGGCAGGGGCGAGGGAAGAGGGGAAAAATGATGCTGGCAAATAGGACGAGTAGGCGATTTCAGTTTGGTCTCAAATTTTTCTGTTACCCCCTTCGAAATCTGTAAAGTTCATTGCTCTATGATATTGTTTGTGTATTATGTTAAATGTTGTTTAGCATGTGAATTTATGTTGCATTGATAAACTTATGAATATCTCTTGATCTTTCGGTTTTATGTTTGTTATGGTTACACGCTGTACACAAAACTCCCTCTTTTTTCCGACGAAATTGGCTGCTTAGGGGCAGGGGAGTACGCTTCAACGGGTTGTCATATAAATACTTAAATTAGGTCAAGATTTCTCGGGAATCCACTCCCGGAGGAATAAATTCATTAAACTTCGCTAAAGAGATTTACACTATGGAACAACATAAACAAAACACCATGTCCGCCCGGATCACTGGCAAGCTGGGCAACCGCCTGATGGCGGCGTTCCTGGGGGTGGGGTTGTTGCCCTTCGCCATTCTGGCGGGGCTGGCCTATTGGCAGGCCTCCAGCGCCTTGGAAAAGGAGATTGGTAACAAATTCGAAGCCATCCGCGACGACCGCAAGGCGGCCCTGGAGCAAAACTTCAAACGTATGATGAGCGATGTAAAGGACTTGCAAAAGAATGCCCGCATTACAAACGGGGTCAAAACGTTTTCGTCATTGTTCCGCCAGGGGGTGACCAGCGGAGCCTTTCAGGCCCAGCACGCCCAAACCCTGGCTGGCTTGAAAAGCCTACAAGAAGCCCAGGGGGTTTACGATATTTTCTTTATCGACCCCTCAGGGAACGTGGTGTACACCCTGGCCAAGGAATCTGACCTGGGGCAAAACGTGGTGACGGGCCCGCTGAAAAACAGCGGCCTGGGGCGGTTGTTCCAGCAGGCCAAAAAGGAAGTTCACTTCGAGGACTTTGCCTATTACGAACCCTCCAAGGCCCCGGCGGCCTTCGCCGGAACCCCTATCTACGACAACGGAAAATTCCTGGGGGTGGCGGCGGTGCAGGTGTCGTTGGACAACATCAACGCCATCACCCAGATCCGCACCGGCATGGGGGAGTCAGGTGAAGTGTATTTGGTGGGGCCAGACCACCACCTGCGAAGTGACTCCACCTTAACCCAGGAGATGAACGTCACCAACTCCTTCAACAAAGACAAAAAGGTGGAAACGGATTCGGCGGTTCAGGCTTTGGCCGGTAAAAGCGGCGTATGGAGCACCACCGATTACCGCGGCGTAGAAACGTACACCGCCTACGGCCCGGTGAAAGCCGGAGATTACACATGGGCCTTGATGGCTGAAATTGACTTGGCGGAAGCCTTTAGTCCCATCACCATGATGATGTGGACTATTTTGGCAGTTGCCCTGGTGGGAACGGTATTGATTATCCTGGCCGGGTTGATTTTGGCCCGCTCCATCACCACCCCCATTTTGCAGGTGAGCGACACCATGAAAGTGGTGGCCGGAGGCGACTTTACCGCACGGGTGAACGTAAACCGGGAAGATGAAATTGGCCAACTGGCCAACGCCATCAATTCCACGGTGGGCAACCTTCAAGACCTGTTCCGCCAGTTCACCGACAACGCCAAGAGCCTGGCCAGCAACTCCGAAGAACTCTCCGCCGTGGCCACCCAGCTGGCGGCCAGCACCGACGAGATGACCCACCAAGCCCAAAACGTGGCCAGCTCCACCGAGGAGATGTCGGCCAACATCAACTCCATGGCCACCGGGGTGGAGGAAATGAGCGTGAACGTGAACTCGGTGTCTACCGGCGCCGAGCAGATGACCAGCAACGTGTCCAGCGTGGCCAGCAGCGTGGAGGAAATGAGCTCTAGCTTTGAGCATATTTCTCAGGCCGCCAACGAGGCCTCCAACGTGGCGGGCAAGGCCCAAAGCCTGTCCAACAACGCCTCCGACACCATGAACTCCCTGGGTGTGGCGGCCAAGGAAATCGGCGAAGTGACGGAAGTCATCAAGCGCATTGCCGAGCAGACCAACCTGCTGGCCCTGAACGCCACCATCGAGGCGGCCTCGGCGGGAGACGCGGGTAAGGGCTTCGCCGTGGTGGCCAACGAAATTAAAGAGCTGGCCAACCAATCCGCTGGCGCCGCCGAGAACATCGCCAAGAAAATCGGCGATATTCAAAAGCGCACCGATGACGCCGTGAAGGTCATCTCCAACGTCACGGGCATCATCGGCACCATCAACGACTCGGTGGGGCTCATCACCAAGTCGGTGAACGAGCAATCCCAGGCCGCCGGAGAAATTGCCAACAATGTGGGAGAAGCTTCCAGAGTGGTGTCTAACGTGGCGGCCTCCATTGCCGAGGTCTCCAAAGGCTCCAACGATATGTCCCGCAACGCGGGGGAAGCCGCCCGTGGGGCCAACGAGATTTCCAACAACATTCAGGGAATCAACCAGGCGGTGGGCGGGGCTTCCAGCGGCATCCAGCAAATTTCCGCTTCGGCCAACACCCTGGCCCAAATGGCCGGAGACCTGGAAAAAGCCGTGCAGCGGTTTCGAGTGTAAGATCTCTGCGCCCGTGTGTTATCTTTCCCCATCCCCCTTCTCCTATTTCTTGGAGAAGGGGGATTTTTTTTGGAGAATGACACAGGGCTTCAAAGCAAATGGCAGGCAGGGAAGATCGGCTGTCAGGTGATTCGGTAATGGGGAAGGGCCTGGTGGAAGCGCCCCCGGCACACGGCCTCGGCCAGGTCTTGAAACAACACCGGGGCCAAATGGCTGTGAAGCTTGGTGGTGCGGTCCAACTGGGCCAGGGCTTGCAGAATGCGCTCCAGTTCCAACGGGGTGAACCGGTGGGCCTGCCGCTTCATTTTCTGGGCAATGAACGGATGAATTTTCAGCCGGGCAGCCACGCCCGCCTCCGATCCCTCTCCCAACTGCTCCAGCCCGTGTATCAGGTACAACTGGCGGAAGTGCCGGGCCATCAGGGCCACCAGCATGGGGTGTTCCCCCGGAGAGTGGTTCTGCACGTGGCGCAGCACCGCCAGGGCCCCCTCCAGGTCCCGCTCTCCCAGTTTTTCATTCAACTGAAAGGCCGACCCCCCATGGTGGTCGTGAAGGGTTTCTGCCAGCCGCTCGATTGTGGGGGGGCCCTTGGAGCCAAACAGCAGGGCCAGCTTCTCCAGTTCCTGGGCCAAACGGCCCAGGTCATTCCCCACGTAATGAATCACCAGGTCGGCCTGGGTGGGGTTCAGCGTCACCCCCCGCCGGGCTCCCTCCTCCACCACCCAGCGGGTGGGGGTGTGGTCCTCGTAGGTAATAAATTTTTCCAGGGCGCCGTTTTCCTTCACGGCCTTCAGCAGGGCGGCAGAAATATCTTTTTCTCTGGGCACCTGGGCGGTAAGCAGCAAATGGCAGCCTTCGGGGGGCGTCTTCACCATCCGCAGCAACAACGCATGGAGCTTTCCCGTGCCCTGAATGGGGGGGGCGTCTTCTTCAGGCTCCTCGCCGGGCAGCAGAAACCGGCCCTTGATCACGCTTTTCAGGAAGGGCCCCAGTTCTAACAGATGTCGGGTGTCTCCCTTGGCCAGCAGAAACAGGGTGTCTCCGGCAGAGGGGGTCAACACCCAGCCGTGGGGGCCCTCCTCCGCCATCACCCAGCGGGTTAAGGGAGTGGGGTTGCGGCGAGAGCCAGGGGGCAGGTCTCCCTCGGCGGCCCAAACTTCCCGCCCCGCCCATTCGGTGCGATACAGCAGGGTTTCCTCCAACTGGCGCAGGATGTTCCCCTGCCCCTTGGACGGCGGACGAACCTTCTCTACCCCGTCCAGCCGCACCAGGTAGCGCCCCCCCAACATCGGCACCGACTCGCAGGCAATCTGAAATTGTTCCAGCCTGGCTTGGGCAGATTCTCCCCCGCCCGAGCGTATCAGCTCCGCCGCGTCGAACCGGTGATAGGCAAAGTCTCGGGGCAAATCTCCCAATATTTTCTGCTCAAAGGCGGCAGAGGCCTGGTCCAACGAATAGGGCTGGTTGCCATACACCAGCAGCACGGGTTTCAGGGGGGCGCGGGCCATGGGTTCATCTTCCCAGGGGGTTGATCATCATGCGGATGTTGCGCCGCACCACCGCGGCCGAGGTGGATGACAGCGCCATTTGGGCCACCTGCTGGGCCTGTTGCATGGTAATCTGAGAGAGCAAATCCTTCACCAACGGGATCAGCGGGGCATGCATAGACAACTGGCGCAGGCCCAGCCCCACCAGCACCACGCAGCCCTCGGTGTCCGAAGCCAGCTCTCCGCACAGTTCCACCGGTTTGTCATGGCGGCGGCCCACATCCACCAGCCATTGAATCAACCGCAGCACCGCTGGCTCCAGCGGGTCATACAGGTGGTTCACGAAAGGATTGTTGCGATCCACCCCCAGGGTGTACTGGGTTAAATCGTTGGAGCCGATGGACATGAAATCCAGTTCTTCGGCGTACAGGTCGGCCATCATCACCGATGACGGCACCTCGAACAACATGCCCAGCTTGGGGTTGGGGGCCTCCCGCCCCGTTTCCGCTCGCATCCGCTCTCGCTCTTCCTGAAAGATTCGCTTGGCCAAAAACAGTTCGTCCACCTGACTGATCAGGGGGAACATGATCCGGCAGTCTCCTTTTTCGGCGGCCATCAACAGCGCTTGAAACTGGTCTCGCAGCAACTGAACGTTTTGCAACTGGTAGCGAATGGACCGCAGCCCCAGAAACGGGTTGTCCTCCCGCGGGAAGTTCAGGTACGACGGATAGCGTTCTCCCCCAAAATCCAGGGTGCGGAACACCACGGGTTTTCCGGCGGAAGACTCCATGGCCCGGATGTAAAACTGGGCCATTTCATCTACTGTGGGCCGCCGGGTGTGCATCAGGTACTGCACCTCGGTGCGAAACAACCCAATGCCTTCCGCTCCGTAGCGTTGGCAGTCGGCCAGGTCGTTGTCTAGCCCCACGTTGCCCATCAGGGTCACCGGCATGCCGTCCTGGGTGGCGCAGGATACGTTTCGCAGGCCATCCAGGTGATCCAAATATTTTCCCCGGGTATCTTGATAACGGGCATACTCCTTCACCACATGGGCATCCGGGTTAATCAGCACCAGCCCCTGCTGGCCGTCCACCAACAGAGTTTCGTTGCCCACCAAGCTTAACGGGTTATCCACCCCTGTCACCGCTGGAATGCGCAGAGACCGGGCCAGGATGGCCGCGTGAGACACATACCCCCCTAACCGGGTAACAATCCCCTTTACCCTGGTGGGGTCCAACCGGGCGGTGTCGGAGGGTGTCAGCATGTCGGCTACCAGAATGCCTTCCTGCATCTCTTGCCCCGCAAGGGCCCCTCCGTGCCCCAGGTGCCGCAACAGCCGGTGGCCCACGTCTTCCAGGTCCGCGCCACGCTCTCGTAAGTAAGGGTCGGAGAGACGCTGGAAGGTGGCCAGATAATCCCTCACCACCCGGTTCACCGCCCAGGGTGCTGAGACGCCTTGGTTGATCCGATCGCTGATCTTGCGAATAAAGCCCCGGTCTTCCAAGAACAACAGGTGCGAATGGAAAATCGCCGCGTCAGCTTCTCCCAGCCGCTGGGTCACATCCCGAATCAGTTCTAAAATTTCCTGCTCCGAGGCCCGGATGGCCCGCTCCAAATCTGCCAGTTCCTGCTCCGGGCTGCCTAGGGGGGCCGGGTCAGGCTCACCGGTCATCCCCCGCCGCAGCAGAATGGGCTTGCCCTGGGCCACCCCTGGGGCCACCGGGCGCCCCTCCCAACGCAGCGATTTCTTTTTCTTTTTGCGGGGGGTCGGACCTTCCGGTTCCTGGGTTTCCCGCTGCATCCGGTCCACCAGCATGGCCTTGGAAATCAGGCCGGTGATCTGACTGGAAATGGTGACCAGCAGGTTCTCTTCATCGGGGGAAAACAACCGGCTTTCTTGATTTTGAATGATAAGAACCCCCAGGATCTTGCGGAATTCAATCAGCGGAACGCCGCACAGCGAGGAGAGTTTCTCTTCGTCAATGTGGGGGAAATATTTGTACCTGGGGTGCTTGTTTACATCGGTCAGGTTCACTGGTCGGCCGGTTTCAGCCACCAAGCCGATCAACCCCTCCTTCAGCGGCATACGCACCATTCCCACGGCCGACTGGCTAAGCCCATGGGTGGCCTTCAACACCAGTTCTTGGGTGGTTTCGTCTAGAAGGTACAACGAACAAACATCCACCTCCATACGCCGGGCCACCAGCGCCACAATCTGGGCCAGGGTTTCCTCTAAAGAGTGAGAGGTGGTGATAACCTGGCCGATGTCGATGAGGGTTTGCAGGATTTCCGCCTGGCTGGTGGACCCTCCTAATCCTGGGAACGCGGCATTGGATGCGGGTTTTTCCACCATGAGCAAAGACCGGGGAGAAGAAGATGTGAAACCGGGTCTTTCAGCCTGTTCAGGGCTGGAGTATGATAATCACCGGAGGACAAACAAATTTAGGTCATTCTAGCGGAACCCCTTGATACGAACAACAAAAATCAATTTTTCCCGGAACTGGCGTCAGTCGCTGGAGGATTTGATCCAAAGCGCCCTGCGCCAACAGGTGTTTCCGGGAATTGAAGTGCTGGTGGCCCAGGGAGAAAATATCCTGCTGCACCAGGCCTGGGGTCGGCTAGAGTTGGGGCCGGAGGCCCAGGAGACCCAACCCGGAACCGTGTGGGACATCGCCTCCATCACCAAACCCGTGGCCACCGCCACCTCTCTGCTCGTATTGGTAGAGCAGGGGAAGGTTTCCCTGGAAGACAAGCTGTTGGATTTCTTTCCCGCCTTCGACACCCCAGAAAAAGCCGGCATCACCCTGCGCCACCTGCTGACCCACACCTCTGGGTTGCCTGCCTTGGTGAACTTGTTCTCTGAACCCATGAGCCAAACCGAGGCCGTGGAGCGGCTGATTCACTTGCCGCTAAAAACCCCCACGGGGACCGCCATGCTGTACGGCGACCCTAACTTTCTGCTGTTGGGAGAGGTCATCCGCCGCACCAGCGGCCAAACGTTAAGCGAATTTTTCCACCAGAACGTGGCCCACCCCCTGGGGCTGACCCGCACGGCCTTTCACCCCCTGGAGCAGGGGTGGAAAGAACCCATCGCCCCCACCCAGTTCTGCACCCTGCGGGGCCAGTTGTTGCGGGGGGTGGTCCACGATGAAAACAGCTGGGTGCTGGGAGGAGAAGGCGGGAACGCCGGGTTGTTTTCCACCGCGCCAGACCTGCACCGGTTTGCTCGTCTGATGCTGGAAAAGGGCGCTCTGGACGACGTGCGGATATTGTCTCGGGCGGCGGTGGAAGCCATGACCGCCAACCAGAACCCCCGCCACCTGGCCCCCCGGGGGCTGGGGTGGGACATGAAGGGTACTGGTTTTGGCTATATGAGCTGCGGGGAACTGATGGCCACCGGGACCATCGGCCATACGGGGTTCACGGGGACATCCCTGTGGATGGAGCCAGATTCTGGCTTGTTGGTGATTGTGCTCACCAACCGAGTGCATGTCTCTCGGGAGAAAAACCAGCAAGACATGATCCGCTTCCGCCCCCGCATTCACAACCTGTTGGTTTCCGTCTTCGGAGAATAACCGAAAGACCATCCAGGGGCAGCAGAGCGCCCGCTACGTTTCTATCCTATCTACCCTACTCCTTCTAACCAGACGCCCCCCTTCTCTCTACTCTCTCCGCTATTTATGGCTGCGGAACCAGATACACCTCCTGAAACAAATAATGGTATTCCTGGAGTTTTTTCTTCAGGGTTTGGGCTTCGGCTTGGGTCAGGTGTTCGATCCGAATGCGGTGCATGGGTTTGCCCTTCCCATCGGGCTGGGTCTGCACCTTGATTTGAGCGGGAGCCACCCGGCCCTTCAGCAGGGCCAAGTAGCGGTCGCGGCAGGCATCGGAAGTACAGGCCCCCACTTGCAGGGCATAGGAACCACCTGCCGAAGGATTATACCCCGGTGCTGGCACGGCTGGCTTTGAAGCCGAAGCTTTTGGCTTGTCTGGGCTGGACGTAGGTTTGGCAGAAGCTTTGGCCGCAGGTTGCGTTTGGGCCACTGGTTCTGCAACCGGGCCAGTGGTGGCCGAAACAGGTTGAGATGAGCCAGCCGAAGGTTTGCCAGCCGAAGGTTTGGCCGCCGAAGTCAGCACCGGTGCTGGTGCCGCCACCGCATCCGCCCCACTCTCCACGGGAGGCAGGTGAGATTCCTCCGGCTTCTCCCCCACGCCTTCCTGGGGGAAGGCCGGGGCATCGGCTAGAAAAAAGGGGTTTTCAGCCGAGGCACCCGTTCCATCCGTGGCGGGCAAGGCCGTGGCCGACCAGTCGGCCCCCACAGACGGTGCCAGGGGAGAGGCCTCCCAGGGGTTCGGGGCGCCGGGGGGCAGCAGGGCCAGCATCACTCCCCCCAACCCCAGGCCAAATAGCATGATGCCCAGCATGGCAAACTTCACCAGCCGGGGCAGCCGCAACCCTGGCAGCCCCAGGGCTTTCTTGTCTCCCCGCCATTTCTTTCCAGGGGGCAGAAACTCCGTCGGGTTTTGAAGAGCAGTGGAAGCCAACGGGGTTATGGCATCTGAAGAAAGCTTGGGGGGGGAAATATCCGCAACCGCCGGTTCCACAGAAGGAGTGGCGGGACGCATAGCCGACCCGGTCCGTCCCCGCAGGGCCTGCTCCCACCGGCTGGCCAAATGTTCCGGATCGGGAATAGGTTCGGCTGCGGCTGAAGATTTAGGCTTTGCCCAGGCTGGCCGCAGGGCGGTCAACTTTTCAAAAAAACCGGTTAATTCAGATGTTCCAGCCCCAGGGGCTGGTTTGGCTGCTTTTTGGGGGGTACCAGCAGCCTGTTGGGCAGACCCAGAAAGATTTGAGGCTTGACGTTTGGCGGGGGGAAGCGTTTGTTTGGCGGGCCGCGGCGCGGAATCATCCGGATCACGGTCTTGTTCGGTTAGTTCATGGATGGGCATAGGGCCTCCTGGCGGATTCCCGGGATTCCATCCCCGGGAAAGGGTCTGGTCAAGCCGAGCACCCTCCATGGCGCTTTACGGCTTATGGCTTTGATCCTGCGTGACTTTCCATGAAAAAGTCAACCGAAAAATCTGCCCACGGATCTTAGGAGACCACGGCATTCCTTTTTTCCCCATCCCCCAGCCCTTTTCCCTGAGGGGTTAATTTCATTAGGGTGCGAAGCCCCCCATTTCTCCCCCAACAAAACCGGTTATGCACAGGTCTTATTTCATCTATCTATTTAATTTTTTCTACCCCGTGGCGCACGATTTCACCATCCACCATGTAGATCACATCCTCGGCAATGTTGGTGGCATGGTCGGCAATGCGCTCCAGATGGCGCCCCACCGACAGCAGGTTAAACATGGATCCAATGTGATTCGGGTGCTGCTTGATCCCCGCTTCCACCTGGGCGTACACCTCTCGGTTCAACCGGTCCACTTCATCGTCGGAAGCCAATACCGAACGGGCCAGGGCGGCGTCACGATTCACCAGGGCGCGGTGGGCGTCTTTCACCATGGCTTGGGTTTTTTGGGCCATGGCCACAAAATCAAAATCGATGGATACCGGAGAATCCTTGGCCAGGAACAGCACCCGCTCGGCGATGTTCACCGCCAGGTCGCCCATGCGTTCCAGGTCATTGTTCAGTTTCAGCACGGCAATCACAAACCGCAGGTCGTTGGCCACGGGCTGGTGCAAGGCCAATATTTTTAGGCACTCTTCCTCCAGTTCCACCTCGCAACGGTTGATGCGTTGATCGGAGACGATCACCTCTTCGGCCAGGGCCGAGTCTCTCCCCCGTAACGCCTGAACCGCCTTCGCCACGCTGCCCTCCACGTCGGCGCACAGGTTGAACGACATCTCTTTCAGGTGATCCAATTCCGTTTGCATGTGTCGGGTCATGGTCTTTCTCTTTCTCTTCCTATTTTTTAAGTAACATTTTTTGAAATGGCTTTTTGAATGGTCTGGTTTCAAGTTCTTTTTTCTGACCACCAGGTGTGCTTCAATGGCGACCAAACCAGTCCCTATTTTCTTTTCCCTGTGCTCCCGTTTTCCCTTTACTCCTAATTCCCTCGATTCCCCCCCCATTTCTGCCTGTCTCCACCCGGCCTGCCTTCTTTCCTTTCCGGCTTATCCAAACCGACCGGTGATGTAATCTTCGGTTTGCTTTTTTTCCGGCGTGGTAAAAATCACCTTGGTTACATTGTACTCGATCAGCTCGCCCAGGTACAAAAAGGCCGTGTAATCGGAAATGCGGGCGGCCTGCTGCATGTTGTGGGTCACAATGACCACCGTGTAGCGTTCCTTCAATTCCAGAATCAAATCCTCAATCCGGGCGGTGGCAATGGGGTCCAGGGCCGAGCAGGGCTCGTCCATCAGGATGATCTCTGGATTGACCGCGATGGCCCGAGCGATGCACAACCGCTGCATTTGCCCGCCAGACAACCCCAAGGCCGATTGATGCAAACGATCCTTCACTTCGTCCCACAGAGCCGCCCCTTTTAGGCTGCGCTCCACGGTTTCATCCAGCAGGGCCCGGTCCTTTACCCCAGCAATGCGAAGGCCGTAAATCACGTTTTCGTAAATGGTCTTGGGGAAGGGGTTCGACTGCTGGAACACCATGCCCACCCGCCGCCGCAGGCGGATGATATCCACCTCTGGCTGGTTGATTTCCTGGCCGTCCAGCAGAATCGAGCCAGTCAGCCGGGCGGTGTCGACCAAGTCGTTCATGCGGTTCAGGCAGCGCAACAGGGTAGATTTTCCGCACCCCGACGGCCCAATGAAAGCCGTAACCATGCGGCGGGGAACCTCTAAGGAAATGTCTTTCAACACTTCCGAATCACCATAGAAAAACTTCAGGTTCCGGATTTGCAGGATAGGGTCTTGAAAGGTCGGCATCGCCATGAACCGGTTTGGATGATCGGGTGAATAAATAAGAAAAAAGATACCTGGATATGAACGGAAATGAAAATGTCCTTAGAACGTAGACGATCCGTATCGGCGGCGCATCCGGTTCCGCAGCACAATGGCGGTCAGGCTAAGCAGCAACACCATCCCCAACAGCAACAGGGTGGTTACAAACACCATGGGTTTGGCGGCCTCTACGTTGGGAGACTGAAACCCCACGTCGAAAATGTGAAACCCCAGGTGCATGAATTTCCGGTCGAGATGCACAAACGGAAAGGTACCGTCGAGGGGGAGAGACGGCGCCATTTTCACCACCCCAGTAATCATCAGGGGGGCCACTTCTCCGGCGGCCCGGGCCATGGCCAACACAAAGCCGGTAATAATGCCGGGGGTGGCGGCTGGCAGCAACACCCGGGTCAGGGTTTGAAACCGGGTGGCCCCCAGGGAAATGGAGCCCTCCCGCACGCCTTTGGGAATGGAGGCAAAGCCCTCCTCGGTGGAGACGATGACCACCGGAACGGTAAGCAAGGCCAGGGTTAGGCTGGCCCACAAAATGCCGCCGGTTCCAAAGGTGGGGGTGGGCAGCCGTTCGGGGAAGAACACTTGGTCCATCACCCCCCCCACCCCGTACACAAAAAACCCCAGCCCAAACACACCATACACAATGGAGGGCACCCCAGCCAAATTATACACCGCCACCCGCACCAAGCGCACCAACATGCCCTGGCGGGCATACTCCGACAAATACACGGCCGCCACCACCCCCAAGGGCAGAGACACCAGACTCATGAGAAACACCATCATCACGGTGCCAAACATGGCGGGAAACAACCCCCCTTCGGTGTTGGATTCCCGCGGATTGGCACTAAGCAGTTCCCACCAGCGCGAGGCATACACCCCCACCCGGCCAAACCAGGAAAGATCGTTGGGGGTCACCACCCTCACCACCTGGGTTAGGGGCAGTAAAACTTCCCGCCCCATGGCATCGGCCAAAATGGCGTGGCGCTGCTCCAGGCGGGTCATGCCTTCGGCGAATTGATGGTTCAGTTGATCGAAGCGGGTGCGGGTCAGGGCTTCTTCCTGAGCGAGACGTATCAGTTCGGCTTGGTTCCGCTCTGCCCCCTGGTAGCGCAGCTTGGCCGCCCGGCGGGTCAACCGCTCGGTTTCCCTGGTAAGGACCATCATATCCTCCCGCAAGGGGTCCAGGGCGGCCAGGCCCTGGCGGGCTTTGGATATTTCCTCGTTCAGCCGCTCCACCGCCATGGGTTCTTGCGTGTGCTGGCGATTCCCGTTTTCCTCAAACCCGTGAAAAGTGCCAATAAAGTTGCCGTGGGTTTTTCGCTCTAACAACACCACCCGCTCTGGCCGGGTTTGACGGGTCACCTGGGCCTGGGAAATCCAACGGAAATCCAGCCCGTACAAATCACGGTTGGCGGTTTTGACCTGAATCCGCTCCCCCCCATCCGGAGACATGTTCCGGTCGGTCACTTCCCCCATCACCCGCTCTCCCCCGGTCAATTCCAATTGTTCCACCGGGCTTGGCCAAAAGTGCCCCAGGCCATTGGCCATCACCACCATCACCAGGGTGAGGGTACAGAGCAAAATCACCGTGAGGGCGCTGCCCGCCGCCCACACCATCATTTCTTGTCGGCCCGCGTGCCGGGGGGGGTTAGAATCGGCCATATTTTTTCCTCAGCCGGTGGCGCACCACCTCGGCCACTGAATTGATGATGAAGGTGGTGCTAAACAGCAGCACCGCCGACAAAAACAACACCCGATACAAGGTGCCATCCACCGGAGCTTCGGGGATTTCCACCGCGATGTTGGCCGACAGGGTACGCATTCCGTTAAACACGCTCACGTCCATGATGGGCGTGTTGCCAGTGGCCATCAGCACAATCATGGTTTCTCCCACCGCCCGGCCAAACCCCACCATCACCCCGGCAAAAATACCCGGGCTGGCCGAGGGTAAAATCACCCGCCACACCGTTTGCCAGCGGCTGGCCCCCAGGGCCAACGACGCCGCCGTGTAGGAGCGGGGCACGCTGGAGATGGCATCTTCGGCCAGGGTGAAAATGGTGGGAATGACCGTGAACCCCAAGGCAAAGGCGATAACCACCGAGTTGCGTTGGTCTGCGTTGGTGCCAAAGTTTTGAAACAGCCATTGGCGGAAGTTTCCCCCAAACACCCACTGGGTCAGCAGATGGTCCAACCCCACCGCCAGAGCCGCCGCCAACAGCACGGCTGGCACACACAGCAAAAATTCCATTCCCCTTAAGGTGGCCTCCAAAACGGTGCCCCGCCCAAATTTATCCCAGGAAATCATGGTCCCCACCAGCACCACCGGCAAGAACACCAGGAACCAAAAGGGAGCCGTGAGATGATGTTCTAGCAGGGGGGCCAGCCACAGGGCAGCCAGAAAGCCAATCACCACGCTGGGCATGGCGCTCATAATCTCCACCGTGGGCTTTACAAAGCGCTGCAGCCGCCGGTTCATTAACTGCCCAGCGTAGGCTGCCCCCAGCACGGCCAGGGGGGTGGCAAACAACAGGGCATAAAAGGTGCCCTTCAGGGTTCCAAAAATCAGGGGAATCAGCGAAAGCTTGGGTTCAAAGTCATCGCTGGCCGAGGAGGACTGCCACACATAGGCGGGAGCCGGGTAATTTTCGTACCACACCTTGCCGAACAGGGTGGAGAAACTGACCTCGGGATGGGGGTTGTGAATGCGGAACAACCGCATCGCCCCCTGGTCGTCCAAAGCCAGCAACCCGTTCTCCCGGTCGGACAACCCCAACAGGGTCATCGGGCGAGAAGCATCCAGCGTCAACAGGTGCCGCTCGCTGGTGGGGTGGTGCAACCGCACCTGTCCGTCCTTGTCCAGCACCGCCAGGGTTTTCCCCGCCCTGGAGGGAGCAATGTGCCCCACGGGCGGGTCATCCACCGACAAGGTGTGGATTTTTTGCAGGTGTCGAGCGCCGGAAGCATCGGCCACCGAGAACCAAGTCGTCAGCCCCCCCGTGGAATCCGCCACCGCCAGGGAGATGTCTCCCAACACCAAGTTCAACGCGGTGATGGCCCCGCCGCCAGGGGGGGCATGCACCCATTCGGCCAACCGGGGGTTGTCGCTGTCAGACAGGTCGAAATACAACACCGAGCCATCGGCCAGCCCGGCGTAACCCCCGTGGCCGTCGCCAGTCAGGGTCAACGCGGTTACCGGAGAGGGCAGCACCGGAGTGAGATAGGCCTTGAACAACGCCGTTTGGGTCATCCCCAAGAAATTGGTTTGCTGGGCTTTGCGCCAAAAATGCAGGCGGTTTCCCGCCGTGGCCGCCAGCCGAGTGGTTCCCTCCTCCACCGTTCGCGCAGACGCCAGCCGCAGGGGGTCACCCAGGGCAGGCACCACCGCCAGCCGCTCCAGGCTATGACCAATCACCCGCTGGCCCCCCTCGGCGTATTGGGGTTGAAACCCCACCCGTTCCACACTGATGGAGCCGTCTTGCCATAGCAACGTATGGATATGAACCAGACGGGTTTCCACCGCCACCACCGTTTTTGCCTGGGGGGTGGGGGGGGCCAACCGCACCCGTTCATCGGAGACCGAGGGGGCCGCTGCCCCTGGCCCATTCAAGGGGAAAAATAGGATCTCCCCACCCCGGGTCACCAAGTATCCCCCCTCCAAATAGGGGCCCACCCCCACCGCCAGAACATCCTGGGGCACCACCCCAGAGGGAAGCCCCCGCTGGGTGATTTCTTCTCCACGGGCCGGAAAGAACAACGGCAGGGCCACCTGAACGATCAGCACCAAAATACCCACCACCGCCAAAATAATCAGCAGCCCGCCACCGGTGATCCCCCAACGGGCCCAGCGGTCTACCCGTTTTGTCCGGTTCAGAATGCGTTGATCCATGGAGTTTCAGCCGAAGAATTACGGAAAACAGGTCACCATCAGGAATCTCCCTGGCGGTCTCGTATTTTCCAACACCCCCTAATTGCCCCCCACTCTGACCTAGCCCAGGGGGTAAATGAACGGGTTGAATGAATAAGGAGCCATCGTTTTGTATCAGATGAAAGGATGGATGGAAAGTGAGAATACCATGAGCCGAATCCCCAAGCCTATCAAATCCATTGATCCCCGCCCGTCAATTCCGGTATGATCGGGCAATCTTATTGTTCGTCCATCATTTTCCCGTGGAGGCCCTTTTGAACCTTGAACGCCTAGATCAGGAACATCGGTTGATTGAGCGGTTTCTCCAGCTATTAAAGGCTTGGGAGGAGCGCCATTACCGCAAGCTGCCCCTCCCCGACGGGTGGATGTCTCACGCGGTGGACTTCATTAAATTGTTTACCGATGGCATTCACCATGCCAAAGAGGAACACGTGTTGTTCCCCTTTATGGAAAACCACGGCATTCCTCGGGAGGGCGGGCCCATCGGGGTGATGCTGGCGGAACATGGGGATGCCCGAACCCTGGCCACCGCCATGGAAAGCGCGTGGAAGGCTGGCGACCCCGCGGCGTTCTTTCTGGCGGGGAAAAAATACGGACAACTGCTGACCCAGCATATTTTCAAGGAAGATCATATTTTGTACCCCATGGCCAAGGGAGCCATTTTCGATGATGGGGCAGTGGCGGTGGAGGAGGCCTTTTTGCAGGTCGAAAAACCCTTGGGGGGGGACCAAGCACGCAACCAATGGTTCAACTGGATTGACCTAGAAGAGCGGCAATTGAAAAATCAATAGCGCAGGTTCGGAACGGGTTCTTTTCCCCCCAAACCATCGCCACAATACCTACACCCTGGCCCATAGCACCGACATTTCCACCACTAATGAGGCCGCCACAACCAGAAACCCCGCGATGGACCAGATGGCCATGTAGCGGCCCTGCTGACGATTGAAAAACCGTTCCACCAAGTAGGCGGCGTAGATTCCCCAGGTCACCATGGGAAGAATCGTCCGCCATTGGGCCATCCGCCGGGGAAAGGTTTCCACCCCCCCCATGCCAATTCCCAGCATGATCCCCAGAGATAAGAAGAAGAACCCCATCACCACCGCCCGCTCGTTCAGGTGGTCCAGCGCTCCCAGGGAAGGCACCCGACTCACAATCATCCGCACCAGCTTGGCTTTAATTTGGTGTTCTTCGTACAAAAAGATGATTCCCAGCAGGCAGGCCAGGGCAAACAACACGTGCCCGGCCAGAAAACTGACGATATGCACCACCAGCACGGCTTGATAGGTCAGGGCGGGGTCCAGGCCAAGCTCTTGGGCGTTCACCAAGCCCCGCTCGGTCAGCAAGCCGGTCACCAATAGCAGAGAAATGGAAAAGGGAGGGAAGATAAACCCGAACACCGTGTTGCGAAAGCGGCGTTGGGCCAGAAAATTGAGTGGAATGGCCGCCCAGGCCAAAACCCCCAGGGCCAGGGCCAAGTTGGCCCCGGCTTCTTGGGCCTGCAAAAACAAGAACAAGGTGTGGGCCCCCCAGCCCATGGCCATCACCCAGCCCCCCCAGCCAAACACCGAACCGCTCCCCCGCCAAAAGCGAATAAACTCGGCCAGCCACCCCGCCAGATACAGCCCCACCGGTATCCAGAACAGTGCGCCGATCATCAGGTTCGCCGGAAAAAGAGGAGATGAATAGATTTTGCGTGAGAATAGATTATTCGTCTTTTACGGAATGATGAACGGACACGACAAACCACACAATGTCGGGCGGACCGTTGGGCGTGGTCACCGTGGGATACCCCAGGGCGGTCAGGGTCATGTTTGGCCGATGGACCGCGTTAACGCTCAGGGTCACGCTCTCGTCTACCTCCCACCCCAGGCTGGCGGAGTAATACCGGGGACCGGCCGCCACAAACTCACCTCCCACCTGCCACACCACGCCCTCACCCCCGCCGAATTGCAGCAGGTCATAGGTTTCCGAGCAGGTACCGGTCGGAGCGGGAACCGCAACCGTAGGGGTGCAAGCCGTGGTGTCTATAAAGTGGGTCAGAGAAGGAGAAAACCAAGTGGACCAGTCTAGGGCCGCCGACATATAGGTTTCGTGCATCACCGGGGTGTTGGGCAATGGATTGGTCGAGGTAAGCAACCCCGCTTCGAATTCCCCGTACTTGTTCTTAAACTGGAAACCCAGGGTGTAGTCAATTTGATCCATGGGGCTAAGAATATCGCGCTTCACCAAAGCAAAGGTGCCCCAGGTGCGAAAGAACATTCCACTTTTGTTGTGATGAAGAGTAAATGAAGGCTGAATGGCCGGAGAGGAGTTAATGGCTCCGTCTGGGTTGGGGGCAAAGGCAGCCGCGTGAAAATCCATTCCCCGCTGCACGTTGTTGCTGGCCAGGTCCACCCCATACTCAAAAAAATCGGGGGCATCACCATGCTGGTTGGCTTCCAACCCAGGATGATTGGCGATATTCTGATGGCTGGGTCCTGCCTCTTCCTGCCCCCAGGCCGTGGTACCAGCAACAAACAACAACATCCAGAATACCGCCAACGGGGCGCCCCAGCGTCCGACTCGTTTGGCGGAAAGATTGCCTTGACCCATGGATTTCCTCCTTTCAGGTTTCAGATAAATAACTTGCTCATTATAACCGATGAAACCACGGTTTGGCCAGCCCTTGGATACCCACCCCCCATCCACCCAAGACGGCCCCGCTTCGTTTTATGCTCACCGATTCAGATGCGCTTGGTCGTGCTGTTCTTCGTTGATCTCCAACCCCCGGATATGTTAGTATTCAAATATTATATAACTTTTATATAGTATCTCATTTTCTCGGCCCCATGACCCTACACAAAAAGAAAGTCCGTACCTTTTCGGCCAGCGACCTAGAGGCCGCCATGCTGGAGGCCCTGGCGGAATACCACGGTTTTTCCAAGAGCGCCACCATCACCAATCTGGTGAAGAAGGAGTTCTGGCGGGTGTTCCCTTCCGGCACCGAGGCCATCCGCCCCGATGAACACGCCTGGGTACGGGAAGGCCCCCCCACTGAAGCCCCAGACACCCCATAACCCTCACATGGCACCCCCATGGGGTTCTTTCCACCTGAGTATTCAATCCATCCTAACCTTTTTTTATCACTACTCTCCTAACTACATTCCAAGGCAAGGAATCCCCCGTCATGCTGATTTCTAAGAACGGTCCCCAAACCCAGCCCAAGCCCCCAGTTCTCCTCCCCCCGGTAGAATCTGGGAATGAGATGTGCGGAGAAGATCCCGCTGCCCCAAACACCCAAACGTTGATCCGGGAAATTCGAGAGTTGGCCGCCCAAAAGAAAGCCGTGATTCTGGCCCACAATTATCAGCCGGGGGCCATTCAAGAAGCCGCCCACCATGTGGGAGATTCGTTAGCCCTGGCCTTAGCGGCCAACAAGCCAGAATACGAGCGCATTGTGTTCTGCGGCGTGCACTTCATGGCCGAGGCCGCCAAGGTGCTGAACCCCGACAAAACCGTGCTGTTCCCCCACAAGGCCGCCGGGTGCTCCCTGGCCGACAGCATCTCGCTGGAAAGCCTGGAAGAATGGAAGGAACGCTACCCGGATCACACCGTGGTCACCTACATTAACTCCCCAGCGGAAGTGAAGGCGCTGTCTGACATTTGCTGCACCTCGGCCAACGCGGTCAGCGTGGTGCGCTCGGTGAAGAACGATAAAATCTTGTTCACCCCGGACCGAAACCTGGGGGCCTGGGTGGCCCGCCAAGTGCCAGAAAAACAAGTGGTGATCTACGATGGCGCCTGCCCCAGCCACGACGTGCTGCGGGGGGTAAACGTGAAAAAAACCCAAGAAGCCCACCCCGATGCCGTGCTGATCGCCCACCCGGAATGCCGGGAGGACATTCTGGCCCTGGCCCACGAAATCTGCTCCACGGCAGCCATGGTGGACCGGGTGGCCAAGTATCCACACACCAAAACTTTTTTGGTGGCCACCGAGTCGGGCATTTTGCACCAAATGAAGAAGGCTTGGCCAGACCGTCAATTTATTATGGCCGACGGTTGCGTGGGCTGCCGCCTGCACTGCCCCTACATGAAAATGATTACCCTGGCCGACCTGAAGCGGGCCCTGGTGGAGGATATCCACCAAATTGAAGTGCCCCCCGACGTGGCCGCCGGGGCCCGCTTGGCCCTGGAACGCATGATGGCCGTGCCGAGGGATTGACCCTATGCTCCTATCTCTCCCCCCTCAAGTCATTCAACAGGCGGCGGCCAGCGCCCTGGCCGAGGACGCCCCCTGGGGTGATGTCACCAGCCAAGCGTTTTTGCCGCCGGGTGCCCGGGGGCGGCTGGCAGTGCGGTTCCGCCAAGCCGGTGTGGCAGCAGGTCTGCCCGTGGCCAAAGAAGTGTTTGCCCAGGCGGCGCCTGGAATGACATGGCTGGATGGTGATGGCCAAACGGAAAACCAGGGAGATTGCCGGTGGGAAGGCCAGCCCGTGACCGCTGGGCAGGTGGTGGCCACCGTGGAAGGCCCCCTGGCGGGGTTGCTGCTGGGGGAGCGCAGCGCCCTTAACTTTATGCAGCGCCTGTCGGGCATTGCCACCCTGACGGCAGAATATGTGAACGCCGTGGGGGAAGTGAGCCCCCACCCACGGGTGGCGGCTACCCGCAAGACCACCCCTGGTCTGCGGGCCCTGGAAAAATACGCCGTGACGGCGGGCGGGGGGCTGCCTCACCGGTTCGGGTTGTCGGACGGGGTGCTGGTGAAAGACAACCACTGGGCAGCCCTGCGGGCGGGGGGAATGACCCTGGCCCAGGCGGTGTCGCGGGCCCAGGAGCAACTGCCCCACGGGCTGATGATTCAGGTGGAGGTAGAAACCGAAGCGGAGGCCAGGGAAGCCATGGAAGCCGGAGCCCACAGCCTGCTGCTAGACAACATGCCCCCGGAAGAGATGCGCCGGGTGGTGGTGATGGTGCGTGACTGGCAGGGGCGGGGGGTGTTGGTGGAGGCCTCGGGCCGGATGACCCTGGACAAGGCCCGAGCGGCGGCGGAAGCCGGGGTGGATATCATCAGCGTGGGGGCGTTAACCCACTCGGCCCCCGCCCTCGACATTGGCCTGGACTGGGACCTGTGAGATGGCGAATGAAAGGGGATTTGGAAACCGTGAGTATGAACCCGCATGAAAGACCACGGAGAGAAAAACAGAACGCAACAAAAATGGGGAGGGATACTGGGGATGGAAAGAAGATAGGGGAAGACCTCTACATAACCCGAGTTTTTGCCGTGAATCAAGGGGGAATGGGGGGCGAAGCCCCCAAAAAATCAACCCCCTTCCCTGGGGGATGGGGGCAGGGGGATGGGGGATGGGAAAAAGAGGTTATACGGAGGTCACAGGGGGCTATTTGTCTTTCTTTTCGTTGGCTTCTTTTAACTGCGCCCTTAGGTCGTCCAACCGGTTGCGGTAGTCGTGCACCATTTCTATTTTTGAGCGCAGGCTGGGGTTATCCAGCAGGGGGGTTTCTTTCTTGGCCCACAGGTCGTAGGTCGTCTTGCCAATGTCGGGGTACAGGCGGTTCAGGTGGTGCTCAATGTCCAAAATGGCCATCCGCAACTTCATTACCCGGCTCACCTCTTCGGTTTTCTCCATCACGTTGCCGGTGGCCCGCAGCAGAAAACCCTTGATGGCCTCGCCCCCTGGGGCGTGCTCAATCCCCGTCATTTCCACAATTTTCCGCGCCCCCTCCTTCAGGGACCCCAGCAGAATGCCGTCATCCTGGGCGGCTTCCTCCTCAGGGGTCTGCTCTGGCTTGGGGGCCTTGTCTTTGGCCGGGGCGGCCTTGCGGGGCTGCTCATCGGGCATCATGCGCACCAGCAGAAAAAGGGGTGGGGAAACACGGGAGAAACTTCAGGCAACGAAGGAAAGTATAGCAGGTTTGGCGGCAAAAAGGGAGGGGGATAGCCCAGCTTCTTTTCCTGACGCGCCCGCAGTTGCGCTGTCCCTGGGGGTTTGGAAATAATGACTGAGTTCCAAGTCATCTTTTTGCAACACCCCCCCTATACCTATTCTCTTTCGGCGACACGAACCAACACGGGCAACCCTTTTTCCTGCGCACCCATGAGCCAAGCACAAAACGTATTATCCGCCATTGAACCCTGGGATTTGGTGGCGGGCGGCTACGCCGAAACCACCATGCAAATGCTTTCTCATTTTGCCGAGGAAGCCGTCTTGGCGTTGAATGTAAAACCCGAAAGCACCCTATTGGATGTGGCCTGCGGCCCTGGAACCCTGTCACTCATGGTGGCTGGACATGCCAAAGCCGTGCATGGCATAGACTTTTCCGAGGCCATGCTCCATCAATTTACCCAGAACATTGAACGTTCGGGTCACAAAAACATCTTTCTCCGGCAGGGTGATGCCCAAGAGCTCCCCTATTCAAACGACACCTTCGATGCCGCATTTTCCATGTTTGGCCTGATGTTTTTTCCTGACCGGATGAAGGGTTTTCGTGAAATCTACCGCACGCTCAAGCCCAGAGGATCCATTGCGGTCACAAGTTGGGCACCCGTGGATCAATCTCCCGCCATGAAAATTATGTTCGGCGCGATCCGCGCGATGAATCCAGACATGCCAGCGCCACAAAAAGCCATTAACTCCCTGGAAAATCCGGATGTGTTCAGGAAGGAACTATTGGATGCCGGGTTCCAAAATGTCCAAGTGCAATGCGTGACCAAAGCCGCTTATCCCGTTCCATCCGTCCAGGAATTCTGGAGCGACATGGTCAAAGGCGGCGCCCCAATTCAAATGATGAAAAAGAACATGAGCGAACAAACTTGGCTAGAGAAAGAATCCATCGCCATCCGTTATCTTGAAAGCAACCTACCCACAATCCCAACAACACTCACCTCTGACGCTTGGCTTGGGTTGGGCACCAAACCGGAATAATTTTTCCAATGCATCGAGCACGGTTGGCTTTTCCATGCCTACACAGAGGGGCGGCAGTTGGAGATGGAGGGAATGGAAGAGTGAGGGAAGAGTGAGGAGGGGAGCAGAGGGAAGTAGACGAAGCCTAAACCGAAGGCCCCAGGGCCTGCACCAGGGTGTCCTCGATGATGGCGGGGAGGTCCCGGTGGATTTCCGGAGGCAGGCGGAAGGCGGTCATGAAGGCCAGCACATGCAGGTCGTGGGGGCGCACCTCGCTGCGGCCGTCGAGCAGGGCGCGGGTTTTCATTAGCTTCACGGCCTTCACCAAAAAGGCCCGGTCGGAGATAAGCGCCTTGGTGTTGTCGAGTTTGTATTGGTTCACAAAGCGGTTGAGCAGGTGCATCAGCACCAGTTTGGCGGCATCGGGCACTTCCACCCGGTTCATTTTGTCGTAGGCTTCGTCAAAGTCTGCCCGAGACAGCAGGGTGGGCACGGCAGCCGTTTCTTTGCCATTGGAGGGCTGGCAGAACAGGTTAATAACCTGCTCCACTTCCCGCCAGCGGTTTTCAAAGATCAGCCCCTCGGCCTGGAGCTGCAAGGTGAACCGGTCCAGGTTGGCCGGGTCTAGGGGCTCGTTGTAGTAGTCGTCCAGGGCCGGGTTGCTGGTGGCAATGGCGGTCAGCAGCGGAATGCTTTCCGTGTGGTACTTGCGTTCGTTCAGAATGCGCAACAGCACGTTCAGGGCTTCTCCCGGCGCGCGGGAGATGTCATCCAGCACGCACACTTCCGCCGTCAGCACCCCGCCCTTGCGGATGGTCTGGCCGATGACCTCGCTGCCGTCCTCTCCCGCCTCCCGCACAATCACCACGTCGCCCACCATTTCCGCCAGGCGGGTATCACGGTGGAACTGGTAGAAATAGAACCCCAGGTTGCTGGCTTGGCTGGCCACCTCGGCCAGCATGGTTTTGGCAATGCCGGGGGGGCCTTCAATGTAGATATGCTCCCTCGCCACCAGCCCCATCAGCAGAGCGTCTTTCACCGGCTCGTGGCCAATGACCCGGCGGTCCATCTCCGCACGCAGGGCGGAAAGTTTTTCAGCAATGGGGCTAGGGGCAGGGGGCATGGGTGCCAAAAGAGAAATAACGACGTGAAGGGGGAAACAAGGATGGGTGAAAAAGGTTGAGAAAAGCCTGCTTGGATTCGACTTACAAAGTAGTTTCCCATAGGGTTGGGGGTGTATTCAAGGCAAGTCTTGAAGTCCCTTTTCCTCATGGCGGCAAAAAGCGTAAGATAGTCACAGATTCAGGATGTATGACTTATGAGCCCAACTGTCTTCCGAAAGGACAAATATCGTTTTTTCTTCTTTTCCAGGGAGGAAATACGAATGCATGTGCATGTCAGCCACCCGGATGGTGAAGCCAAATTCTGGCTAGAACCCCAAATCGCTTTGGAAACGCAATCCGGTCTAAGTTCAAAACAAATCAAAACCATTGAAACCCTGATTCACGAGAATCTACATGACGTCCAAACCGCTTGGAAAGCCCATTTCCAGAGTTGAAGTCACTCACATTTCACCCCACGGCTTGAGTATCCTGGTCGGCGATCGGGAGTATCACCTGCCCTTTACGAATTACCCCTGGTTCCAGCGGGCTTCCACAGCCCAAATTCGCCGGGTAGAAATGTTGCACGGGCATCATCTCCATTGGCCAGAATTGGATATTGACCTGGAACTGGAGAGCCTGGAACATCCAGAGGCCTATCCCCTCAAAGCCCGAATGTGATTCCTTCAGCTTGTTTTGGGCACAAACCCTTTGTAGGCCTTCACGCGAGAGGTCCGGTGATCGAGGGTCAGCCCCCCCCGGGGGTTGGGCCTGGCCACAAACTGCCCGCCGCCGGTTTCTTGGGAAATCGTGTCTAGAATTTCCGGGCATTCGCTGGAACCAATGAACAGGGTGTGGATGGGCACCCCCAGCCCCTTGGCCCGCCGCCGTTCTTCCCGCACCAGCCAGTCGCCCTGGGTGGGTTCACCATCGGTCAAAAACAAAATGTGGCGGTTGCGGGTGGGTTGGCCCTTCAACTCGTCCAGGGCTTCTTTCAACGCCATTTGGTAGTTGGTCACCCCAGCGCAGCTAACCCTGGAAGCAATGCGGATAATCTGATCGTAGTCTCGGGTGAAGAACTGACCTTCCAGGGTGTGCTTGCGGCAGCCATGGTTGAACTCAATGTACCCCAGGCGCAGGCGCTTCGATTTCACCAAGTCCACCAGCCGCACGATGACGGAGGAGGTCCAGCGGGCGAAACGGCCCTCCATGGATTGGGAGATATCACGGACAATCACTACTTCGCCCCCCACGTGGCGTTTCTCCCGCTGGTGGGCCCTGGGCAGGCGCGGGTTGGGCCGGTCCATCCACAAGGCCATGTCGGCGGGGTCCGTGTCTATCACTTCATCCAGGGTGCGCATGGCCCGCCAGCGGCGGGGAGACCCCCCCAGGTGGCGCTCACGCTCTACCCGGTTGCGGTCCATGCGCCCGCTCAACGAATCAATCAGCACTTCCATCCGCTCCACGTCTTGGGGGTCCTGCTGGGTGGGGCCTAAGGGGTCTCCCAGGTCCGCGCCGTCTCGATAGGGAGCAGGGGCGGGAGGAATGCCCCGGCTGCCCCCCACCCCCAGGCCAGAAAGCTTGTCCAGGGGGTCATCTCCCTCCGGGCCCTCGGCCTGTTCGCTGCCGTCTTCTCCCTGCCCTTCCTCGTCGCCATCCTCACCCGGCTGCCCCTCCATGCCGGCTTGGTCGTCGCCACCTTCCCCTGGGTCTTCTTCCTCGCGCCAGTCCACCTCTTCGTTGGCGGGGGGAAGTTCCTCGGTCATCTCGCGGAACAGTTCCGCCACCGGCGGCGGCACGCGAAAGGTCAGTACATGATTCAACACGGCGAGGTCGGCCGGGTGGGCCTTGGCGCTGCCCCGCAAAAAGGCCGCGGCCTGAATCAGCCGGGGAACCTTGGCCAAAAAGGTGCGGTCGGTGAGCAACGAGTTTTCCGAGGTGCAGGCGTGGTCGGCCAGCAGGCGGCGCAGCATAGCCAAATAGGCCCGCCGCACCAAGGGGGGGATTTCCACCTGGGCCACAGCCCGGCCAATGGCGGCCACCCCCGCCTCTCCCAGGGGTTGGGGCGGGGCATCGGCGGTATGGTTCCCATCTGTACCTTGCCGGTTTATACCCTGTCCGTTCATGCCCTGTTCCCCTGCGCCCTGCCACCCCATACCATGGCGGGCCATCACCGCCCCGGCTTCCTCCCAACGGTTCGACACCACCGCCCCGGTCACCCGCACTTGCAGCAGAAAACGGTCCATGTGGGCCGGGTCCAAAGCCTCCACCGGAAAATGTTCCGACGGCGGGTTGCTGGTAGCCAAAGCCGTAACCAAGGGCAGGCGCTCTCCCCCGTACTGCCGCTCGTTCAGCAGCCGCAGCAACACGTTCAGGGCTTCTCCCGGTGCCCGTGTGATGTCATCCAGCACCGCTAGCCGGGCGGTCAGCAGCCCGCCTCGGCGCAGGCCCTGGGCCACCACCTCACCCTTTGCGCTTTTCTCCCGGCGAATCACGGGGTCGCCCACCAGGTCCGCCAGGCGTGTGTCGCGGTGAAAGGGATGAAAAAACAGGGGCAGCCCCAGGGCCAGGGCCGCGCTTTCCGCCAGATAGGTCTTGGCCGTGCCTGGCAGGCCCTCCAAATACACATGTTCCCCCGCCGCCACCGCCAGCCACAGGGCTTCCTTCATGGCGGCTTGGCCCATCACCCGGCTATCCAGCCAAGCCCGGGCCTGGTTCAGCCGGGCCAACAGTTCCGCTGGAGAGGGGTCTACAGGAGAAGAAGAGGGAGTGGTTACCATGAACGCCTACAAATAAGATTGGGACATTAGATGGGGGATCTGATTTTAGGATGCCATATCGCCAGCACGACCAACATCCATGGCGTTTTCTCCGCAAGCGTCTCCCTATCTCCGACCCACTCGCTGGCAAGAACAAGGCCTCACGCCCCCCTGAAAAATCATAGCCGGATAGTAGGTGGAATTGGCAAAGGATATAAAATTTTGGAAATAGAATGGAATGAACTTCAACGGGCGGGGAGGGACTTCCCCAGGAATCGGATTTCTCCCGCCTCGGCCAAGCGCTGGGCAATCTGGGTTAGGCGCTGGCGGGCGGCGTCCATGTCCCGCACCCGGGCCGGAGCCAAACTGGCCAGCTCGGTTTGCAGCCGCCGGGCGGTCACCACCGAACAATTTTTCAAGATATGCTCCCGCAGGTCCTCTCCCACCGCCCGCAGGGTTAAGAGAACGTCCTCCATCGAGGCCAGGTCCAGGATTTTCTGGATGCCCGGACCGTCCAGCAGCAACAGGTCGTCCACCGTCACAATGTTCCGCCGGATGGAGGATGCCAGTTCCGGGTCTTTTCGCTCCAGACCAGCCAGCATGGCCTGGCCCACCGGGGGGGGTACCACGGCCACCACCTGGGAAATCTGCTTTACCCCATCGGTGGGAGGGGCTTCTGGGTTTTGCGGCTCGACAAACAGGTCTCCCAAAGCCGACTCCAGCATATCCAGCCATTCCTCCGGCACCCCCTTGATGCCCGCCAACCGTTCCATCACCGGCTGCCGCAGGGGCGGGGGCAGGCGGCCAATGACCTTGGCCCCCAGCTCAGGGTCATCAAAGCAGGCCAGCACCACGGCAATGACCTGAGGGTGCTCCTTGGACAGCACCTGGGCAATGGTGGCGGGGGGATACCATTTTAACTTTTCCAAGGCTCCCCCTTTTTCAGGGGCAATGATTTTACCCAGCAGTTCTCCGCTTTTTTCCTCTCCCAGGGCCCGGCCCAGGGTTTGGGTGAGAAACCGCAGGCGGGTTTCGGGAGGAGCCGCCGGCGGAGGCTTGTGTTCTTTGCGCAGGTAAAATTCGTTGGTCACCCGGGTCACATCGGCCGGGGTAAACCGCTGATAGTCGGCCATCAGAGCCGTCACTTGGCGAATTTCTCCCTCGCTCAGGTTTTTCATCACCTCCGCGGCGCCGTCTTCCCCCATGGTGAGCATGAGAATCGCCGCTTTTTCGGGGCCAGTCAGCCGAGCCATGGATGTTTTGAGGGAGAGAAGTGAAAAGAACGGAGGATTACCGGGAGGGTTTCTTCCGTGGGGCTTTCTGGCCATTGGCCAAGTTATCCCAATAGGTATCGAATTCCGATTGATCCTTCAAGATCTCCTGCCGAATGTTCACCACCACGCCAAAGGGGGTATCGGGAAACACCGACGCGCGGAACGACAGCCATTTGTCGGCACGGTGACGGGCCACCACTTCCCGTTTGAAGTCTGCCAGAGAATAGAGCCGCCCCTCGTACAAAATGTTTCCATCGGGGGTGACCTGATAGGCCACGGCCATCACCGTGCGGGCGGCCTTTCGCTTTCGCCGTCCCTCCTCCAACTGCCTGCGCGCGATCTCCTCTTTTTTCAGCACAATGAATTCTTCCATGAACGGATCCATGGATTTGGCCATTTTCTCCAAAAGATTTCGCTGGGTGGTGGCGATGTCTAGTTTCTGGCGGGTTTCCTCCACCTGTGCTTTCACCTGCTTGGTTTGCTGTTGATTGAAAAACATCACCAAGGTGAGACACCCCACCAACAAAAACAACAGGTCAATAAAAGCGATGATGGCCCCGGTGGAGCGTTGCTCGCTGGGCAGTATTCCCGGGCGAAGGGAACCGGTACCGGTTTGGGGATGTTCGGAGGACATGGGCTATTTCCCCTTGGATGGATCATCCTCGTGGAAGACCTGATGGCGGACGCCCTGGTTGGAACTGAGCAGGTGTGGATCCCCTTTGGGCGGCGGCGGCAGGCGGTGATGCATCTGCTCCAGCAGCACCAAAATATCGTGGGTCAACACCCGCAATTGCAGCATGTCCATCTCGATGGGCGGCTGGGCCCCCTTGCTGGCCCCCAACCCACCCACGGCCAGGGTCAACCCCCGTACCGTCTGCTCGATTTTTTCCAGCAGGGCCTGTTGTTGCTGCATGGCTTGGGGGTTCAGGGCTTCTTGGAAGGCTTTCAGGGTGAATTGGACTTCCTGGGCCACCTTGGTGGTTTCGCGGATCATCTGATCGGAATCCAGGTTGGCCTTGGCCTGGGTAATTTCCCCAGCCATGCGGGAGAGTTCCTCCACCGCTCGGGCCAAGCGGGTTTCCCCCACCGAGGCGGGCATCGCAACCCCAGTCGCTCCAGCCGCCGCGTATCCCGACCGCATGCTCATCTGCTGCGTGGGAAGAATAAACATGGCCATCAGGGTTTGCAGGGTGCTCAACACCTCCATCACCGACCGTTCGTTTTGCATGTGCAGGGGGCGCAGCACCAGCACAAACAGGTTGGCCAAAATGGTGGTGCCCAAGGCCGTGGCAAACCCGGCCAAGATCGACACCTCTGGCATGGCCACATTGCGGCCAAAGGCCTGAAACATGGTGGCCAACCCCACCAGGGTCCCCACCAGCCCCAACTGCGGCAGCACCTCAATCACCGTCCAAGAGAGTTTCATCCCCCGCTGGGTCAGCAGGGTTTGAATTTCCAGCAGCGACGCGTCCTGGTTCACCCAGGCACGGCGGTTCCCTTGTTCGTAGGTGCGCAAAATGTTTTGGTAGTGAATTTGAAGCAGCTTGCTGCGAAACACGGTTTTTTTCCTGGCCCGGCCAAACAAGCGCCCCAGCAGCCCCCGCTCTTTCGGCACCAAAGCCTTGGGGTCCGGGCCGAACCGGTTTTGGTTGATCAAATCCCCGTCGGCCTCTAACCGGGTGCCCTCCAAATGGAAGAACAGACTGTCTCTCAAAATATGCAGCAGGGCAATGGAAAACGCGGCAAGGATGGAACCATACAGCAGTACCGTCGCCCAATCCGGCTCGTGGTATCCAAGCGCCACCACGAATCCGGCGATGAGAATGTACACCACGTTGCGCTGCAAGGGCGACGTGAGGTTGACCTTGTGAGGGGGCAACTCAAACCCACCCACGGTTTCCATTTTTTTTTGAGAAAACTCCTCCCAGGTGGGGAAGTTGTCCTCCACCAATTGGTCAATAGGCCGGCCGCCAAACAGCCCGGCCACCAATCCGAAGACCCCCCGTTTTTTCTTTTTACCGCTGGAGCCTGGCATAGGAGAGGTTCGAGGTTCGAGGTTCGAGGGTGGAACGACAGACGACGGGATACCTTCTCAGGTCACAGGTCAGGCTGGCGTTGTATCTGCCCAATCTTACAGCGCGGTGGAGGGAGAAATTTGAAACCCGTCTTTTTCCACCAAAGTGCGGGCCAAGTCTTGGTATTTTTCCCGGAAGGTATAGTGCCGGTCCGGCCGAGTCCGCACCACCCAGTATTCATGAAACCCGTGATCGCTGCATTCTTCGTGGTCCATCACCAGAGAAAATGGGGCGTCTTCCGGGTGTTTTTGATAGGCCCGCCGCAGACTATCTGGCGGCACATCCAAAAACGTGGCCAGGGTTTCCTCAAAGCGGGCTACCTCGGAACGGGCATCGGCTTCATCCCCGGCAAACAGTTCCCCTTCCGGGTCATCCCCCTCCACCGGAAAGCGCATTTGTCCCGCGTGAATCAGCTGCAACACCATGCGAATTCCATTCACCTGATCCAGGTACTCCGCGTATTCTTCCAGGGCATCCTGCCGAATGGTAATGGAGCGGTTGTGTTCCAACGCGTCGAAAATCAATTCTTCTGCTGCGGTAACCTGCCGCTCGGTTTCGCAGGGAAAAATCAACAATGGAGAGGTCAATGGCGCTTGGGCGGCAGTCGAGTCCACCGAATAAACCTCTACCTGATATTCAGAAGGCTTAAACACCAAATGGACCCTATCCGCGTTCACCAGGGTGGTGTTGCCGTCATCGGTGTGAAATCGAATCCAGGTGGGCATGACTATCGTAACGTAAAGGGTGGCCGGAAAGGTGGAAGGAGGGCCCAGGATTACATCAGGAAGATTTCGTCCACCACCGGAGGGATATACACCAAGTTAGACACCTTCAGCGCTTGGTGTCCTTTGTAAGAGCCCTGGTACCCCTTGAACTTGGTGATGCCTTCCACGGTCACGTTGAGGGGCTTCTCCACTTCTTGATTCAACCCCACAATGTCTCCCGGTTTCAAGGCCAGAAATCGTTTCACGTTCAGGTCGGCCCGGCCCAGTTCCACCACCACGTCAATCTTGGCCATTTTCAGGTTGGTGCGAAAGCGGTTCAGCCAGGTGGTGTCCACTTCGTTTTGGTCCGACTGAAAGCCCGCGTTCAACTTGGCCCGGATGGGTTCGATCATGGAGTAGGGAATGCACAGCGTGATCGACATGGGGGCCCGGCCCATTTCCACGTCAAAGGTCACCACCACCACCACCTCCGAGTGGGGCACAATGGCCACGAACTGGGGGTTCACCTCGGAACGGGTGTAGGTGATTTGCACCGGAAACACCGGCCGCCACGAGGTCTGCAGATCCTCCAGCGCCGAAATCACCACCCGCTTAATCATCCGCTGCTCGATGGCCGAAAAGTCCCGGCCTTCGGCTTTGACTTCCAGTTCTCCCGTGCCCCCGAAAAACAGGTCAATCAGGGTAAACACCAGCCGGGTTTCAATCACCATGATGGCGTTGCCCCGCAGGGGGTTCATGCGGAACAGGTTCAGCGAAGAGGGAACCGGCAGGGTTTTCAAAAACTCCCCAAATTTGATCAACTCGGTGGAACGCACGGAGATGTCCACCACTTTCCGCAAGGCCGACGACAGGGTGAGGCGGAACATCCGCACGAAGCGGTCGTGGATAATCTCCAGGGTGGGCATCCGCCCCCGGATGATGCGGTCTTGGCTGGTTAAGTCGTAGGGAATGACTTCGCCGTCTTCACCTCCACCGCCGCCGGAGTCGTCCACCTCAAAATCGCCACCGGTAATGCCCCGTAGCAGGGCATCTACCTCGTTTTGTGAAAGAACCGAACTCATGGGGTTCTCCTTCTGTTCATCGGAATCCTTGGATATTGGGCATCCTTGCCCACTCCATTCTATTCAGGAATCATACCATGTTTATCTGGCGGGAAACAGGAAACCCGGCCTGTTTTCTGCCCGTTAACAGCCCACCGTCAATAGACGAACGCTTCGAGACCTCTGCATCACCTATAATTCCCCCTCCCCCTACCCCCCCATTCCCCTTTTCATGGTTAAAACCTGGGTGATGCAAAGGCCTCGCTCATCCAAACCATGTGATTCAGTGGTTAATGAATCTGGTATTGAACCTGGATATCTTCAATTTTTCTTTCTTGTTTCAATACCTTCACGTCTGACCCCCCGTAGGTAACCAGCAACGTTTTGGGGTTCACCCAGGCGGCATCCAAGGCCGCCGCCTCCACCAACACGGTCACATTGCCAGCATCATCGGTGCTGATTTCCTTTTCCGGGCTGAAAACACCCACGTGGGAATAGAGTTCGGTGGTGGCCCCGCAGCCAGTCTGGAACACCACCATTTTTCTGGTATTGTCTTGAGATAACACGGTTTTTACAACCGTTGCCGAGCAATACCCCATGGGTAGAACCACCACAAACACCACCACCCCCCCCACCACTCCCACACACAGAGCAATCAATAGATAAAAATAAACGTTCATTCGGTTCATCGGGGTTCCTGGTTTGGGGGGTAACGACAACCTGCGGATTAACCAGTTTTCCCTTTCCCCATAACACACCCATCCCTCAACGGAAAGACCAGCAACAGAATAACTATACGTGTGATGAAACTTGGGGTTCGGTTGAAGCGCAAAGCTAGGCGTGAAATACTTTCCCTAATGCTCTTTTACCATGACCGTCCACCCAACTCTTTCCCATCCTCTTTCATCCCCACAACCCTCATGAACAAACACCATTCCCCCCTAGCCTTGCTGGCGGCATTCTTGTTGTTACTGGCCTGGTCGGGCTTCGCCCCCGCGGACCGCTTCACCTGGTGGATGGAAGTGTTCCCCGCCTTGATCGGGCTGGTTGTTCTGTTGGCCACCTACCGGAAGTTCCCCCTTACCCCACTGGCCTACACCTTAATTTGGCTTCATGCGGCCATTCTGCTGGTGGGGGGGCATTACACCTATGCCGAGGTCCCCATTGGGAATTGGGCACGAGACGCCTTTGACCTCTCGCGCAATCACTTTGACCGGCTGGGGCATTTGGCCCAGGGGTTTGTGCCGGCCATTCTGGCCCGGGAAGTCTTGCTGCGCCGGTCGCCGTTGCGGCCAGGGAAATGGCTGTTCTTCCTCACGGTGTGTTTCAGCCAGACCGTCAGCGCCTGGTACGAGTTCTTAGAATGGTGGACAGCCCTGGCCACCGGCAGCGCCTCCGATGCATTCATTGGCAGCCAAGGGGACCCCTGGGACACCCAGACCGATATGTTTATGGCCCTGGTGGGCGCGGTGCTGGCTCAGGTCACCCTGGCGGGGTGGCATCTGCGGCAAATGACCGCCCGGGGGTGGATGAAACCTTAACCTTGCCCCCTTTGACCCTTTTTATTTTTATGATAAACTTTATTGCGATCCTGGGCAGGGATTTGCGTTTGAGACTGTTTTTTTCAGAGCTCCTTCACCCTTCCACCATGGAACCCGTGACCGCGCGCGCATTCTGTTCACCCTGCCGCCCTATTTTTCCCCGCTAAACCCCCTGTTTTCTCCCTGGTTTTATCAACCAGGACGAGGAAACGGGGCAACCAGCAAGGACAGGGTCACAAAAGTTCCGCGTCACCATCACTCAGAGCCCCCATTATTATGCGTTTGTTTACAGCCTCTCCCAACCAACGGCGGACGGTTTACTTTTCATTGGTGGCCTTTTTGGTGTTTTTCCCCCTGGGGATCATGGCCTATAAGTTGTTCGTGCTGGATTACCCCCTGGCGGGGTTGATCCCCGCGGTGAGTTACTCTACCGATGTCACCATGCAGGTGACTGGCCATGGGGATGACATGATGCTGCGCACCTACCTTCCCCGCAGCGACTTTCGCCAGACCGTGACCGAAGAAGCCAACGCCTCGGGAGCCTTTACCCTTACGTTTGAAAACGATGGTTTAAACCGAGTTGGGGTCTGGCGGGGAGAGCGGGTCACGGGCACCCACACCTTGCATTACACCTACACCGCTCAAGGGACCCATGTGCGGTATGTCATTCCGGATCACCTGGAGATTCCTCAGGTGTATCCAGCCGGGTTGAAAGAATATCTGGCCAGCGAAGAAGGGGTGCCGGTGAGTGACCCCTTGATCGCCCAAACCACGGCCCAGTTGTTCCCCAAGGGAAAGCCCACCATTCTAGAGGCCGTGACCACTATTCACCGCTTTTTGCAAGATCAGTTTGCCAACCGAGATTTCTCTGGCTATACCGATGCCCTGACCGCCCTGAAACTCCGTGAAGCCAGTTGCAACGGCAAAAGCCGCCTGTTCGTGGCCTTGGCCCGTAAAATGAACTTGCCCGCGCGGCTGGTGGGGGGGGTGGTGATGGAGTCTGGCTCTAAACGCACCAGCCACCAATGGGTAGAGGTGTACGTGAACGGCCACTGGGTCCCCTTCGACACCATCAACAATCACTACATGGAACTTCCGGCAAACTTCTTGACCCTGTATTACGGAGATCAGGTGCTGTTCCGGCATTCCACCAACGTGAATTTTCAATACCACTTCAACATGAACAAGCGGCTGGTGCCCAAGCGCGAAGTTCAAAACAAACTGCGCGATTCGGTGTTGAACATCTTTAACCTGTACGATGTTTTCCAGCGCATCGGCATTTCAGCCAACCTGCTGAAAATCATTCTGATGATCCCCTTTGGCGCGTTGGTGGTGGTGATTTTTCGCAACGTGGTGGGCATGGAAACCTTCGGCACGTTTCTGCCAGCCCTCATCGCCTCTGCCGCCCGTGAGACCGGCCTGGTTTGGGGGCTGCTGGCCTTCTTTACCATCATCCTGGTGTGTTCCTTTGTTCGCCGGGCCCTGGATTGGCTGCACCTGCTGCACTCTCCCAAGATGGGCATTATGCTCACCCTGGTGGTGTTGATTATTTTAGGTCTGACCGTTTTGGGGGTCAATTTAAGTCTGTTTGACTTGGCCCACGTATCGCTGTTCCCCATCGCCATCATGGCCATCACCGCCGAACGGTTTGCCATCATGGAAGCCGAACAGGGGCTGGGAAAAGCCATGAAAATCATGCTGGCCACCCTGGTGGTCATCACCGCCTGCTACGTGGTGATGGACTCTTTGTTCCTGCAAAGTCTGGTGTTGGCTTTCCAAGAACTGTTGCTGGTTTTGATCGCCCTGAACCTTTGGCTGGGGAAATGGGTGGGCATGCGGCTCACCGAATTCCTGCGCTTCCGCTATCTCATTTTGCGTGGAGAGGAGGTTAAGTAACCCCATGCTGGATTGGAAAGGCTGGATAGAGGTGGCGAAAAACTGGAGCCGGTTGAAATCCAACACCCATCGGGTGTTGGCCATGAACCGGCGCAACCTGCATTTGATCTACCCCAACAACCCCCGGCGGTTCTTTCCCCAGGCCGATGACAAAATTTACACCAAAGAAATCATGGAAAAGGCCGGGGTACCCGTGCCCAAAACCCACCGGGTATATCGTTACTTTTACCAACTGGAAAGCCTGGAAAGCGATTTTGAGGGCGTGAAGGATTTTGTGATTAAACCCGCCCACGGCAAACAGGGAGGGGGCATCCGGGTCATTTCCGAGCGGCAAGGAAATGATTGGGTGGAAGTCAGCGGAGAACGCCACACCACCGAGGACATCAAAGCCCACATTTACGATATTATTTTCGGCATTTATTCCTTCGACCTTCACGACCAAGCCCTGATTGAGGAGCGCCTGATTCAACATGAAGAAGTGAACTGGTTAAGCCCCGGGGGCCTGGCCGATATCCGTGTGATTTTGCTGAAAGGCAAACCGGTGATGGCCATGACACGGCTGCCCACCAAGGCCTCTCACGGCAAGGCCAACCTGCACCAAGGCGCCCTGGGGGTAGGAATCGACATGGCCACCGGGCGCACCATCCGGGCTATTCACCACGGACGGGAAGTGTTTCACCACCCCGACACTGGCCGGGAGGTGGTGGGAGCAGTTCTGCCCTATTGGAGCGAGGTGCTCTCCGTGGCCCGCCGAGCGGCAGAAGCGGTGGATCTGGGTTATTTGGGGGTGGATATTTCCCTCACCCCCCAGGGGCCTTCGTTGCTGGAAATCAACGCCCGGCCTGGGTTGGAAATCCAAAACGCCAACCTCACGGGCATCATGGAACGGCTGGCTGAACCAGCCGAAGGATTATTCGAATACTGAGACGAAGATGAATCTCCATAAAGCCCTACGAGAAAGTTTTCTTCCCTTGATTATGTTGATCCTGGGGTTGTTCTTGACGCTGCTGTATGTGCAGTTCAAGGCCGCCATGGATTCGGAGCAGGCCATTGTTATCGAGGTTACCGCCCAACCGGGAGACGAAGCGGAAGACTCTGGCGCGGATGACACCACCGACTCTGCCGATTCAGATACCGTGTCTACACGCAGCAACCAAAACCCATTGCTGACCGAAATTCAATCGCTCACCCGTAAAAAGCGCTGGAGAGACGCGGAACGGAAATATCTGGAACTCCTGCGGACGGAAGATACCTCTGAAAACCTGACCGGGTTGGGCGTGATTTACTGGAAAATGGAGAAAAAAGAGGAAGCCATGGCTCGGTTGAACGAGGCCATCCATTCTCCGCCGGTGTTTCCCAACGCTTATTTTTATCGGGGGCTCATTCATTCCAACCGAAAAAAATATGACTTGGCCATTCAAGATTACAAGAAAACGATTTCTTTAATGCCGAACCATGTGAACGCCCATTACAACATGGGGCTGGCCTATATCAAACGAAAAGAACCCGCCAAGGCTGCCGAGGCATTTCAATCGGCGGCGACCTTGTCTGGCGGAACCCGCAAGGCCAGAGCGCTCTACCACCTGGGGTTGGCCCTGCGCCGCGTGGGCCCGGAAAACAACGCCCGGGCCGCTGACGCTTATCGCAAAGCCATCCGTTTAAAGCCCGACTACCTGAACCCCAGGTTCGGCCTGATTGCCATTGGCATTGATGACCCCAGTCAGCGCGAATCCGCCTTGCAAGAAGCGGAAATGGCCCTCCGGCTGAAACCAAACAGCGGCCAGGCGCACTTGATGAAAGGCCGGGTGCTGGCCGCCATGGGCCGCCAACAACAAGCCATCGACGCCTTCCTGGATGCCATGCGTTTTCACCCGCAATCCGCAGACATCCGCCAGGAACTGGGAAACAGTTATCTGCAAATGAAAAAATGGGAGGATGCCCAGACTCAGTTTCAATGGCTGCAAGGCCGCTACCCCAAAAACCCCCAATATGCCTATGGCCTGGGGCTGGCCAGCCTGGGCCTGAAAAACCCCAACAAGGCCCTGCAATATTTTCAGCAGGCCCTGGCCCTCAGCCGGGAAGACTTTCCCCAGGCCCGGCAGCGCCGGGTAGAAACGCTGATGAGCCTGAACCGGCTGGACGAGGCCGAGAAAACCCTGCGGACCGACCTGGCCAAAGAAAACCCCGCCCCCGATGGGTACTTTTTACTGGGGCGGCTGTATCTACGCCGAAACAAACCCCAAGATGCTGAGAAGGCATTTCAGCAAGCGGTGCGGCTGGACGCCAGAAATGCCGGCGCCTGGGCCACCCTGGGAGAAGTGTATGCCTCGCTGAACCGTCATGAGGACGCCCTGGCGGCCTATCAAGAAGCCACCCGGCTGAACCCAGAAGACCCCAACAGCCGCCTGGGAGAGGGACAAACCCTGTTCCATTTAAAAAAACATGTCGAAGCGGAACACATCTTTAAAAAATTGTTGGATACCAATCCCGCCTATGCCCCCGCCTGGGAGGGGTTGGGAAAAGCCTTCCTGGCCCAAGGAAAAGCCGGAAAAGCCGCCGATGCCCTGCAACATGCATTGGAATTGGAACCGGACAACTTGGATATCTTGCGGAAGCTGGCCCAAGCCAAGGCCATGGATGGAGACATTCAAGATGGCGTAGAGTTGTTGAAACGAGCGGTAGACGCCCAGCCGGGAGACGCGGAATTGCGGTTGGAATATTCTAAATTGTTACGAACCCAGGGGAACACCACCGAGGCGGATGCTGAATTGCGTAAAGCCCGGCTGCTGGACCCTGAAAACAAACTCATCCAAAAGGAGATCAAATCCCTTGAACGCCACTAAAACCAACGCACAAGCTAACACGAAATCAAAACGGAACGCACGGTGGGTGGTGCTGGTGTTTTTCATGGGTTTGTTGATGCATGGACAGATTGCCCTTGCCCAACAGCCTGCGCTGGAAACCGGCGGAACGCCCCCAAAAAAGAAGGCCAGCGCAGAAAATGGGGATGATAAACAAGACCGGGAGGACTCTGCCAAGGAAGGAGACTGGTTGTTTGAGTTCACCAGCGGGTTGGGTTACACCAGCAACGCCTACGAAAGCCCCGGCAAGCCCTATAACGACCCCAACGCAGGGCTTGGAATCAATACATACCCTGTGGTGTACTCTGGGCTCTACGTCCCAGTGAAGCTTGACATGAAAACCATTCTTTCCAAGAAAAATGACGTCACCAAGTCTCTCAACATCAACACCGATGCCGAACTCGGCTTTGGAAACCTATCCAACGCCACCGTCTTCAAAACAGAATTTTTGTTTAATAGCCGCACCCTGCTTAACCAAGAGGGCAAAAAGAAGGATATTTTCTCGTGGGGTTTGTTTTTGAGAAACAATCGGAACACCTATGTGGACCATGATTCTGGCCTGCCTAAGAATGCCGGGGGAAATAATGTTTCCAGCCGGTTTAGTTATACCTCCATAGGCGCCAACCTGTTGTGGAAACAGCGCACCACCTCGACCCGCTATAAAATAGATGCTGAGTTTGAAAACCGGGATTACGCCACCATTCAGGGCATGAGCGAATACGACCACACCGTGCTCGACCTCAAAGGAGCCGTGGAGTTTGAGTTGTCGGATGATAACGATTTGACGTTGGAGTTGGGGCTTGAATCGGATCAATTTACTGTAAAGAGCGCCCGTGATTTGTCCGCCGCATCCAACGGCCCCCCTTTGCGTTACGATTTCCTGAAATTTAAATCTACCTGGCACAGCAAATGGTCAAAATCCTTCTCCTCCTTTCTGGATCTTGCCCATGAGGACCGGACGGACACGTACATGGGGTATTTCAATTACGCCCGAAACGACGCGAAAATCCGGATGATTTTTCAGGCCTCCGATGACCTGAAAATCCGGTTCACCTACTTGACGTGGACAAGAAGCTACCCCAATGCCTTTGCCTTCGATGTGCCGGGCAATCCCCACACTCAATACGATGTCCAAGCACTATCCTTGAAAGCGGAATACCAGGCCAGCGATGACTTTAGCTATGGCGTGGAAATCAAATCTCACGATCAGAAAACAAACGACCTGCGGTACAATTACACAAAATCCAACGTGGAATTGTCGGCAACGTGGTTGTTCTAAGGTGGGGGATCCTCTTACCCACAGCCCTTCAAGCCTCCCCTTTGGGGGAGGCTTTTTTTTGGGGGGAATCAAACGGAGAGATAAGCAACCCCATGCTTATAATCCAGATCAGCAGAGGGTTTGGAATAGACACAAAGAAAGGAACGGAACTAAACAGGATAATACACGAAGGACGTTCCGGAGGATTCCCGCCGAAACAGGTGATCGATGTGATAGGTGTTTTCAGAACTACCCAAAAATAATATCCCTCCAGGCACCAATGCCCGGCGCATCCGGTCCAATATGCGCATCCGGGTTTCTTCGTTAAAATAGATCAGCACATTCCGGCAAAAGATCACGTCATAGACCTGGGATGGGGGCACCAATTCCGCTAGGTTGACCCGTTGAAACTGCACCATCTGCCGGATATCTTCTCGCAGGCGCCATCCTCCATTTTCCGGTGTGAAAAACTTGGCTTTCCTCTCTTCGGATAATCCCCGATTCATCTCGAAATTCTGGTACACGCCCCCTTTTGCTTTTTCCAGCACCCGAGAACTGATATCGGTGGCACGAATAAAAAAATCCTTCGGTTCTACCCCAGTCCCGCGATGGGCTTCCAGATAATCCCAAATCATCATGGCAATGCTATAGGGCTCTTGCCCCGTGGAAGACGCGGCACTCCATATCTGAATGGCCGGGCTCGTCTGGGGAGCCTTGGCTTTTTTCGCCCGTGCTTCCGTTGCTAACCGAGGGATGATTTTTTCTTGAAAGCAGCTAAAGGGATGGCCATCCCTAAAAAAACTGGTCTCGTTGGTGGTAATGGCCCCAATCACCTCATCCAGCACCACCTGGTCCCGTGTTTTCCGCAAATGATCGGAAAACGCCAAAAAGTCTCCTCCTGCGTATTTTACGGCCAATTCTTCCAGACGCTGCTCGATCATGTAAGCTTTTTCTGGGCGGATCTCTATGGCCGTCATCCGCATGATCTCGGCCTGGATGGCTGAAAAGGCTTCTGGGGTTATTTTCTTTTCCGAAGTGTTCATTTCAGCTTTCTTCGTTGAGTGTAGTTTGTGCACTCCGCTAGCCCTGTCGGTCTAACCTCACAGCATTTGCTTAAGAAAGTCTGGAATATCCATTAACGGAAGCACCACATCGGCCAGCCCCGCTTGCACCACCGAACCGGGCATGCCCCACACCACACTGGAAGGTTCATCCTGGGCAATGGAAAAGGTTCCCGTTTTCTTCAACTCTTGAAGCCCCTTGGTGCCGTCGGTGCCCATGCCGGTCAACACCATGGCCAGCAGGCTTCCCCCATAAATGGGGGCTAGTGAACGGAACATCACATCCACCGCCGGCCGGCAGCCGTTTTCTGGCGGGGTTTGAATCAGTTCAATCACCGGACGGCTCATGCTGTCTCGGATCACCTGCATGTGAAAATCTCCTGGCGCCAAATAGGCCATGCCTTTTTCCACCAACTGCCCCTGTTGAGCCTCTACCACTTTGTGGCGGGTGCATTTCTTTGCCAAACTGGTGGCCAAAGACTGGGTAAACACGGGCGGCATGTGCTGAACAATAAAAATAGGCAAATCCGTCAGCTCAGAAATCAACGGCAACACTTGGCTTAACGCCTTGGGCCCCCCGGTAGATACCCCAATCGCCAAGGCTTTGGTTCCAGATTTCGGAACCGGCCGGGGTTTTTCGGCGGGCTTGGGAGCCGCCACCGGCGCCGCGTGAAGGCGGCTCAAGGCCTTGGCATAACGAACCCCGAACATCCGTAGCTTCAATACCAGTTGCCCCCGCAGCTTCTCCACATTTTCTTCAACGGTTTTTTCCCCAGGCTTGCTCACAAAATCAAAGGCCCCCAACTCCAGGGCTCGAATGGTGGTTTCAGCCCCCTTGTGGGTATGGGAACTCACCATCAACACCCCGATTTCGGGCCGTTCCGGATGGTGTCGGTTGTATTCCTGAATGGCCGTAAGGGTTTTGAAACCGTCCATCTCCGGCATTTCCACATCCAGGGTCACCAGGTCTGGCGGGTTGTGAAGCAGGGATTCCATGGCCTTCAGCCCGTTAAAGGCCGAACCAATCACCTCAAATTCTTCTGATTCCTCTAAAATTTGTTGGATCACCCCCCGGAAAATCCGGGAATCATCCACAATCAGTACTTTCAACTTGTTCATGCCTATTGTGTTTAGAAGGGTTTGTTGAAGGGGGCATATTTACCCCGCCTTAGGCCGTTGGCAGCCCGTGAGAAATCCCCCCAGGAATTCGCTGGTGTATAATGGGTAACTCCCCGGAATTGGTATTTTAACACAGTTTGTCAGATAAACCAGTTATTTTTATAGCCACTGTATTTTCTACATTCCTTTATCCTAAAGATTCTTTTGGTTAGGTTAATGTACCCAGTCCTGCATTGAGTATTTCCGCTAGCAAATTGGAATAAAGGTTAAGGCCTCTAAAAATGTCTTTCCCCCACCCCCAAGAGATTATAGAGGGAATCAGGAGGAAATAATTTGTGGAATTATGTTTGACATTTTACCCCAAACCCCCCTAAATGAAGCTTAAATATCCATTACCGCAGGAAAAGAAACGCCCCAGAAAACCCTGGCAGGCGGATAAATGGGTTTGACGCAAGAACGATTCTCAGATAACATATATTTGCTTTTATTAACGAGTAGATTGACTGAAGGGCATCCTAAAAATATCTTTATGTTTTCCAGATTCAAGCGGTATGTTGGGTGAAACCACATCCAAAGGTTTCGGACAGGATCACGGTCAACTTTAATCCATCCTGACCGATACTCCTTGGAAACCCCGATCTTCTCACCCAACGGCATGGATTTATGTTCGAGGTATTTCAGACAGAGCCCGGCTTCGGGTTGCGATTCTCTTCTCAAGAAGAACAGGCGGCCAAAGCCCGCCTAGCCTGCGAGGAATATATTCAGACACGGGGGGGAGGAAACCCCGAGTCCTTGTTAACAATTTTTTCAGAGCTGTGTTCCAACGCCATACGCCATGGGCACGCGGGGAACCCAGAAAAAATCGTAACCGTGGAACTCACCCCCATGGGGAGCCGCCGCTGGACCCTGACGGTAGAAGATGAAGGCCCCGGGTTCAATGTGTTTCAACTTCAGCAGGAGTTGAACCAGACGGAAAAGGGTTTCGGGCGCATTTCGAAGCTGGCTGAGTTGGTAACGTTTCAAAAACATGGGGCACGGGTCACGGTGCAATGTACCCTGCCCTTCGTTCCTGGAGCCCCCATTACCCTTACCTGGGAGGGCTCGCTGGCCAGAATCACCCCCACGGGAAGTCTGGCAGAAGACCAAGCCGGTCACCTGCGAACGATTTTGCTAGAAGCAAGTCAACGGGCCGAAAGCGTGGTTTTAGATTTCACCCATGTCAAAGATATAGACGGAACATCCCTGGCGGTGTTGAGCCTGTTTCATAAAAGGGTAAGAGAAACCGGAAAGCCACAGAAGATTAAACTGGAGGGCGCACCTGAGAGCGTATCCTCCCTGCTGGCAGCCTTTGGGATCAACTTTGAGTCGTTGAAGAAATAACCCTGGTTAGAAGAAAACACCTGAGGAGGCGTTATGGATATTGTCGCGGACTACACAGCAGAAAGCCGTGAATTGCTGGAGCAGGCCGAGGGAGATCTCCTGTCGCTCGAGCGAATGGGAGAAAACGCCGATCCGGACATCATCCACCGCCTGTTTCGCACCATCCATTCCATCAAGGGTGGGGCGGCATTCTTGGGGTTTCACAACATCAATGAGCTTGCCCATGCCCTGGAAAGCCTGCTTTCCCAAATGCGCAACCATGAAATTTCTTCCACCCGCGAGGTGATGGATTTGCTGCTGGAAGGCACCGACCGGGTGCGCCACATGATTCATAATATTCACGACAGCAACACCGAGAACCTGGGATCCCTGCCCAAACGCATTCTGACCCTGGTTGGAAGCGAAGATACCCCAGCCCAAACACCCGCTCCAACCCAGGCAATGACGCAACCACCCGTTCAATCCCCCGCTCAATCAACACAGCCCATAACCCCGCCCGCTAACCAAGGGGCAAGTACCCTGATGCAGATTGCGGGGCTGAGCGTTTCACGGGAAGCACTGACCCAAGTCAACTCCCGTCACCAGAATATTTATCTACTCACCTACGACCTGACCCACCTGCCGGGTGGAGAAACCCCAGCGGGCCTGACCGCCAAACTGTCGCGGGAAGGGGTGATTTTGTCTGGAGGGTTGAACCTGGAAGGCCGCCGCCTGGAGGATGGCGTTCCCCAGGGGGCTTTGCCCGCCCAGGTGCTGGTGGCCTCTTGGCTGCTGCCAGACTTTATGGAAGTGCTGTCTCGCTTGCCTTCGGAAAACATTCAACGGGTCGGCCAACTGGAAGACTTGTTGAATCAACCCGCCCAGAGCGTTGCCCAGTCTCCAGCACCCATCGTCCCACCTGCGGTCCAGCCTGTGGCCCCGCCTGTAGCCCCCCCATCTGCGGCTCCAGCGGGTTACATCCAGGGCCCCGATCAAACCGAAGCCCATATCCGTGCCGATTTCAGCGCCGAGGGCGGGCACATCGCAGCCGCGACTTCTCAAGAAAACGCCACCCCAACAGCCATCGACGCCGCCACCCACATGATGGCCAAAGCAGAGGCCTCCGACACCATCCGGATTAACATCACGGTGATTGACAAGTTGATGCGCCTGGCCGCCGAACTGGTGCTGTTGCGCAACCAATTCATCCGCTGGGCCGACCACACCGACCCCGTCTCCCGCCACCTGTCCCATGGACTGGATATCGTTACCAGCGAAATTCAGGAAGGGGTGATGGCCACCCGCATGCAGCCCGTGGGGAACCTGCTGGGCAAGTTCCCTCGGGTGGTGCGGGACCTAAGCCGCTCGCTGGGAAAAGAAATTGAGATTGAAATGCTGGGCCGTGAAGTGGAGATGGACAAGGCCCTGGTGGATGCCCTGAACGGCCCCATGACGCACCTGGTGCGAAATGCATGCGACCATGGCCTGGAAACCCCCCAAGAACGGGTTCGGGCGGGCAAGCCCCCGGTGGGGCGGCTGTTGCTGCATGCCTTCCACGAAGGCGGACAGATTAACCTGGTGATCAAAGACGATGGGCGGGGCATTGACACCGCCGCCGTGCGCCGCCGGGCCCTGGAACGTGGGTTGAAAACCGAGTCCGACCTGAACGACATGAGCGAGGAGGAAATCCACTCCCTCATTTTCCTGCCGGGTTTTTCCACCGCCCAGCGGGTCACCGATGTGTCGGGCCGGGGGGTGGGGATGGATGTGGTCCGCACCACCGTGAACGAATTGGGCGGGCACGTAGAAATTCACAGCGTTCAGGGAAAGGGTTCCACCATCACCCTGAAGCTGCCCCTGACCCTGGCCATCATCCCCTGCTTAATCGTGAAATCAGGGGAACAGCGTTATGCCGTTCCTCAGGTGAACGTGGAAGAGTTGGTAGCGGTGGGCATTGACGCCAAATCTCAAAACATTGAGTTTGCCGGAGACCGCGAGGTGTACCGCCTGCGTAACCGGCTGCTGCCCATTGTGCGGCTGAACGACGTGCTGGCCCAGCCCGAAACTTTTTCTCCTGAAACCCGCCGCCAAATCATGGAGCGCCACCGGTTGGAGGATGGCACCACCCTGGGCGGGCATGTGGTGGTGATGAAGTTTGGCACCAAGCGCCTGGGCATGATGGTGGACCGCATTCAGGGCATGGAAGAAATTGTGGTGAAGCCGGTTCACCCCGCCCTGAAGCACCTGCCCTGTTATTCTGGGGCCACGGTGATGGGAGACGGCCAGGTGGCCCTGATTTTGGACGTACCTGGGGTGGCCAAGCACACCGGGGTGTCGGCCCACATGGACGACTTGGTGGACCAAGCCCAGGCCCAATCCAGCCAAAAAGATCAGCGGGAAAACGTGCTGTTGTTCGCCAACGGCCCCCAAGAGCAGTTCGCCATGCCCTTGTCGCTCATTAAGCGGGTGGAGCGGATTGAGCGGAAGGACATCGAGCGGGTGGGCGAGCGGGAGTTCATCACCATTGATGGCGTCTCCACCCAGATTATCCGGCTGGATCAATACCTGAACGTCAGCCCCCCCGTTGGGGAAGCGGAGGAACTCTTCCTCATTCTGCCCAAACTCATCCGCCGCTCTTTGGGGGTCTTGGCCACCCAGGTGATTGACATTGAGGACGCCAGCCTGAAACTAAACGTAGACAGCCACCTGGAAGACGGCCTGATGGGTTCGTCTATTCTGCGGGGCCGCATGACGCTGTTCCTCGACATCCACCGCATGGCCGACCGCTCTCAGGCCTCTTTGCAATATTACTCTGGCATTCAGGCCCCCACCAACACTGCCGTGGCCCCCGGCCGCAAGGTGCTGGTGGTGGAAGACTCCGCCTTCTTCCGCAACATTGTGCGGGACCTGCTGACCCAAAACGGGCTAGAGGTAGAAACCGCCGGAGACGGACAGGATGCCCTGCGGGCCATGGACAAAAACCGCTACGATCTCATCGTCTCCGACTTGCAAATGCCGGTGATGAACGGGTTTGACCTGGCCCGCAACGTTCGGGCCCGCAAGGCCGAGGTGCCCATGATCGCTCTCAGTTCTTTGGATTCTGACCGGGACATTCAGGCCGCCAAAGAAGCCGGGTTCAACCATTATCACGTGAAGCTAGACAAGAAAGCCCTGCTGGGGCTGGTGAAACAAGTGCTGGAAGCCGCCCATCCAGAAGACTTTTCTGGGGCCCAGGCCTCCTCGGCAGCAGCAGCAACCGCCCCCCAAGCCTGGATGTAACCCAGGAAAAACAACCCACGATCTGAGCGTGAACCATGGCCAACGCATTGCAAACGACCGAGGGGAAAAAATCCCTCTCTATCCGCCAAACCGGATCGCTGCTGGCCTCTGGCAGGCCGGTCATTCAATTCTGCACCTTTTGGCTGGCCAACCGGCTGTTCGGGGTGGATATCCTGGACGTGCGGGAGATTAACCAAGAGCAGAAAGCCACCCCGGTGTTCCACGCCCCGCCAGAAGTGCGGGGATACGTCAACATCCGCGGGCAGGTGCTGCTGGCCCTGGACCTGCGGGTGATGCTGGGCTTCCCCCCCAATCAAGACGCGACCAACACCCGGCTGGTGGTGTTCAAGCCAGAGGTGGGAGAATCCTTTGGGGTGGTGGTGGACCGGGTGGGCGACATTGTGGAAGCCACCGCCGAGCAAATTGAAGAACGGGAAGTGCTGGGGGAAGAATTCCAGATTTCCCAGGGGAAGGAATTGATTTTGGGAGAATGCAAACTCACCGATAAGCTGGTCATCCTGCTCAATCCCTCCAAATTTCTGTCCTATCTCGACAAAGAATAACCAACCGAGTTTCACCTGCTATACAACCATCCCGCCTTCCCATCTTTTGTCACTCTAACCACGTCCATCCTAAGCCCCTGCCCCTTTGGCAAGGCTTGGGGATGGCGTCGTAGTGTCTGTTTTATTTATTGGGCATGTATATGACATGACTTGATTGATTATATAATTAAACTATTATGCTCATGTTTTATTTATAAAATACTAACTGACAATTCATATTTCCATAACAATGTGATTAATTTTTAGGCAGATATAGGCTCATTTTATACGCACATGAATATATAAAGAAAATGCCTATATATGTTTGACTCTGAAATCTTTTTTGATAGGATTGCTTACATTCGATAACCACTTTTTTATCTAAGCCCGGCCATTGTTTTCTTGGGATAATCCAAGAAGGGATGGATAAATTGTGTTGGAATGCCATGGGGGCGAATCACCACATTCGTAGGGAGAGGTTATGAATCAAGCATCTTCGCCAGTCCAGTCGGCAGAAGCCGGAAGCCAACGCACCGTCACCAACCGCCTGACCGGCAAGCTGGGCAACCGCCTGATGGCGGCGTTCCTGGGGGTGGGGCTGCTGCCTTTTGGGGTGCTGGCGGGGCTGGCCTATTGGCAGGCTTCCAGCGCCTTGGAAAGTGAGATCATCGCCAAGTTCGAGGCCATCCGCGACGACCGCAAGGCAGCCCTGGACACCACTTTCAAAGGCATGCTAAGCGACGTCAAGGATTTACAAAACAATGCCCGCACGAAAAATGGACTTAAAATTTTTACCCCCCTGTTCCGCCAAGGCGTGAACAGCGGGGCCTTTCAGGCCCAACACGCCCAAACCCTGGCTGGGATGAAAAGCTTGCAAGAAGCCCAGGGGGTTTACGATATTTTCCTGATCGACCCCTCGGGGAACGTGGTGTACACCCTGGCCAAGGAATCTGACCTGGGACAAAACGTGGTGACGGGCCCGCTGAAAAACAGCGGCCTGGGGCGGTTGTTCCAGCAGGCCAAAAAAGGAATTCACTTCGAAGACTTTGCCTATTACGAACCCTCCAAGGCCCCGGCCTCCTTTGCTGGAACCCCCATCTACGACAACGGAAAATTCCTCGGGGTGGCGGCGGTGCAGGTGTCGCTGGACAACATCAACGCCATCACCCAGGGCCGCACCGGCATGGGGGAAACGGGAGAAGTGTACTTGGTGGGGCCAGACTTTCACTTCCGCAGCGATTCGGTGCTGGACAAAGACGTGACCGTCACCAACTCCTTCAGCAAAAACATGAAAGTTGAAAGCGAGGCGGTTACCCAGGCTCTGGCGGGCAAGACTGGCCAAGTCACCACCATTGATTACCGGGGCATGGAAAACCTGACTGCCTATACCCCCATCACCATTGATGAAGTCACCTGGGCGTTGATCGCCGAGTGTGACACAGGGGAAGCCTTCCGCCCGATCACCATGATGATGTGGACCATTCTGGCGGTGGCCCTGGTGGGCACGGTGTTGATTATTTTGGCCGGGTTGATTTTGGCCCGCTCCATCACCACGCCCATTTTGCAGGTGGGCGATGCCATGAAGGTGGTGGCCGGGGGCGACTTCACCGCCCGGGTACACGTGAACCGCCGGGATGAAATTGGCCAGTTGGCCAACGCCATCAACACCACGGTGGAAACGCTTCAAGACCTGTTCCGCCAATTCACCGACAACGCCAAGGGTCTGGCCAGCGCCTCGGAAGAATTGTCCTCGGTGGCCACCCAGCTGGCGGCCAGCACCGACGAGATGACCCACCAGGCCCAAAACGTGGCCAGCTCCACCGAGCAGATGTCGGCCAACATCAACTCCATGGCCACCGGGGTGGAAGAAATGAGCGTAAACATCAACTCGGTGTCTACCGGCGCCGAGCAGATGACCAACAACGTGTCGAACGTGGCCAGCAGCGTGGAGGAAATGAGTTCTAGCTTTGAGCATATTTCTCAAGCCGCCAACGAGGCCTCCAACGTGGCGGGCAAGGCCCAAAGCCTGTCCAACAACGCTTCCGACACCATGAACTCCCTGGGGATTGCCGCCAAGGAAATTGGAGAGGTGACGGAAGTGATCAAGCGCATTGCCGAGCAAACCAACCTGCTGGCCCTTAACGCCACCATCGAGGCGGCCTCGGCGGGAGACGCCGGCAAAGGCTTCGCCGTGGTGGCCAACGAGATCAAAGAGCTGGCCAACCAATCCGCTGGCGCCGCCGAGAACATCGCCAAGAAAATTGGCGATATTCAAAAGCGCACCGATGACGCCGTGAAGGTCATCTCCAACGTCACGGGTATCATCGGCACCATCAACGACTCGGTGGGGCTCATCACCAAGTCGGTGAACGAGCAATCCCAGGCCACCGGAGAAATTGCCAACAACGTGGGAGAAGCCTCCCGAGTGGTGTCTAACGTGGCGGCCTCCATCGCCGAGGTCTCCAAAGGCTCCAACGATATGTCTCGCAACGCGGGGGAAGCCGCCCGTGGGGCCAACGAGATTTCCAACAACATTCAGGGAATCAACCAAGCGGTGGGCGGGGCTTCCAGCGGCATCCAGCAAATCTCCTCTTCGGCCAACACCCTGGCCCAAATGGCCGGAGACCTGGAAAAAGCCGTGCAGAGATTTAAAGTGTAACGGTTCCAAGTGCAGCCGACCAACACCCCTCCCCTGCCCCCTTGCGGGGGCATCCCCTCCCCTTCGTGGAGGGAAATAACTCGAAGCCGGTGGGGGATGCGCTTGCTTCCTTCCAGCTTCATCCACTGAACAGTTTCTATTCTCCACTTCTCGGCCTAAACCGTATTGTCCCTCCACGAAGGGGAGGGACAGCCGCCTGAAAGGCGGCAGGGAGGGGTGTTGTTCGGGAAATGAATCGAAGCCGAAGAGTGATGCGCTTGTTTTCTTCCAGTCTATGTTTTCTGAACGGCTGAATAGAATAACCGGTGGATTCGAGTATAGGGAGGGAGGTTTTTAACGGAATAAGTCCTCAATCATATCTTGAGAAGACAGTGTAGCGGCAGCCCCAGCGCTGGGAGCCTTCTGCCCACGGTTCATTTTTTCCTGCCAGGCCACCATGGGCTCAATCAGGTGCACCTGTATTATGGTGCGGCTAAACACGGGAATCATTTCCTCCACGGTTTTGCTGTGGAACAACTCCACGACTCCCGCTTCTCCCCCGGCAGTCGCTTGCCCCAGCTTTTGCACAAACGCCAGAGACCTCATGCGCCCAATCATGCTCTGAATGGTCGCGTTGATCGCCGCGGTGGTGGCGCAGGCTTCTTGAAACAACAGCCGCAGCAACGCAATCATGTCGCGGTCGTTCAGACCAAAAGCATATTGCATCCAGCGGGAAAGATTCCCCAAATCCACCTTCATGCCCTCATCCAGCATCAAGTGCTCTCGCCAGTTTTCCTGGCTTAAGCCTTTTTGTTCCGGCTTCATCCCCAAGGTTTTGGCGAGATAAACCCCAACCTTTTGGCGGGTGCTTTCTAAAAAAGCCTGATAAGAAAAAAACGGCGGCGCAACGTCTAACCGGCTGTCCTTTCTGCGCGCCAGCAGGTGTTCAGCCAATTGCCATATTTCTCCGTGGCGGCCCTGACTGGTGTACAGCGCTACCAGTTTGGCCGTGTTCAGGGTAACCCGGTCCTCTCCCATGCTTAAGGCCATGCTCACTCGGTCTGTCCGGGAAAGGTGATCGTACAAAATCATGTTCTGCTCCCGGTCGGACTGGAACCGGTTTTCCATCAGCCCCACCACGGTGTCGGCCAGGGCATCGGAATGGATAAACATGTGGTGCCGGGCGGCGGTATCGGTTTGGTTAAACTCTAGTTTGGCCACCCGCTCCACGGCTTCTGCCGTAATCAAGGCAAACAGTTCTTTGTACACATCGGTTTCCGGCGGGGCTTGACCCCGGGGGTTTTCCAACCAGTCCAAAATGGCCATGTCTATGCCCAGGGCGTTCACCCCGCCAGGGGCGGCCTTCAGGGTGGCCCGCCGGGGTTCACCCAAAATGCAGCGTTCCCCCACCAGCGAACTCGACACCGTGTCGACGTGTTCTCCCCCCAGGTGAACGGTCAGCACCCCGCTCAGAATCATGTACACCCACTGGTCAAACTCCCCCTCCCGGATCAACTCCTCCCCTTCCTCCAGGTGCACAATCCGGCCATACCGATACACCAAGCCCAGCAGGCCGTCAGAACAATTGCGGAACATGGGAATTTCACGAATGGCCAACAGGGCGTTTGGGTTGTCTCCCAAAATGGATTCCAAATAATTGGCAGGCATGGGGCAAACCTTTCTGAAAGGATTTGTTTCTGGAAAATATCGTTAGCCCGGTACCCCCTGCAACACTCTCAAATGAAAACATCTGCATCACTTTTTTCCATCCCCCTGCCCCCTTCTCTTGGGGAAGGCGGTTTTATTGAGGCTTCGCCCCCATTCCCCCTTATCACGGCAAAAACCCGGATTACGCAGATGTCTCAAATTATCTTCGGCGCTGGCGCTCCAGTTCTTCCTGTGCCGGCTTGAATCCCTGGCGCGCGGCCAAGCTCCACCACTTCAGCGCCTCGGCGGTATCTTTCTCCACCCCACCAGAACCCTCCAGATAGGCCATCCCCAACTGAAACTGGGCATCGGGGAACCCTTGCTCCGCCGACAGCCGAAACCAGCGCACGGCAGCCGTTTCATCTTTGGGCAGCATCTGGCCCTCTCGCGAAAACATACCCATTAAAAACTGCGCTTTGGGTTCACCCGCCTCGGCGGCCTTGCTGTACCATTCTAGGGCGCTCTTTTCATTCTTTTCTACACCCTCTCCCAGCATGTAGGCCACCCCCAGGTTAAACATGGCCGTGGGGTGCCCTTGTTCAGCGGCTTTGCGCATCCACTTAAAGCCCTCCTGCTTATTCTGGGCTACGCCCTCTCCGCGAAACATAGACGCCCCCAAGTTGGTCATGGCATCCAGGTTCCCTTTGTCGGCAGCTTTCCAATACCAAGAGACAGCTTCTTCTTGATTTTTTTTCACCCCATCACCACGGTCATAAGCCAACCCCACCGAGTTCTGTGCCTCTGGCATGCCGCCCTCAGCGGCTTTCATATACCATTGAAAAGCCAAGACTGGATTTTTCGGTACCCCTTGCCCGGTTTCATAGGCCCGGCCCATGCTGTACATGGATTTTGTGTTTCCCTGCTCAGCCGCAGCGCGAAACCACTTCACAGCCTCCTGCGGATTCTGCTTCACCCCCTCTCCGATCCGGTAAGAAATGGCCAGATTGTGCATGGCCAGGGGGTGGCCCTGTTGGGCGGCTTTCAGGTACCACACCACGGCCTGTTCATGGTTTTGCGGAACCCCCCTGCCATTGTCTAGCATGACCCCATAGGCATATTGCCCATAGGGAAAATTTTGCTCCGCCGCTTTGCGGTACCATTCAACCGCCTGGGCAAAATCCTGCTTCACTCCCATTCCGTGCTCGTAGGCCGTCCCCATGTTGAACTGAGCCCGTGGTATTCCTTTTTCGGCGGCCTTGCGATACCACTCCACCGCCTGGGCTAGGTTTTTATCCACGCCCTTGCCCATGTCATAGGCCACCCCCAGCTGAAACAAAGCGCCTGGGTGCCCCTTGTCGGCAGCCTTGCGATACCATTCCAACGCCTGCTTGGTGTCCGCCGCTCCTCCCTCCCCCTCCATCAGGGACCAGGCTAGATTATACTGGGCATCCAGGTGGCCTTCCTCCGCCGCTTTCTGGAACCAAACTCTCGCTTGGGCGGGGTCCTTGGCCACGCCATCTCCCCGGTCGTAACAAACCCCCAGATTAAACATGGCCTTCACGTGCCCTTTTTCAGCGGCTTGGCGGTAGAGTTCTACCCCTTTCTTTTGGTCTTTCTTCACCCCTTCCCCCAGGAAGTAACTGACCCCCAGGTTATAGATGGCTTCGGCATACCCCAAATCAGCCGACTTGCGATACCACTCCACCGCCTTGGCCTGATCTTTTTTTACCCCCTCGCCGTTGTCGTAGGCCAGGGCCAAATAGAACATGGCCTTGGGATGGTTTTTCTGCGCGGCTTTTTCCAGCCAAGAGGCTCCCCGTTTGGCGTCTTTCGTTACCCCTTCCCCAAAAAACAAATAGGCCCCCAGGCGGAACTGGGATTCCTCATGGTCTTGCCGGGCCGCCTTTTCCCACCATTCCAACGCCCGGGGAACATCTTGTTTCACCCCTTCTCCCTGAGACAGCATTTGCCCCAATAAAAATTGCGCGTTCTCATCTTGTTGATCGGCGGCTTTTTGCAACCAGGCCTGGGCTTTCTCCAGGTCTTTTTTCACCCCTTCACCGTGATAATAAAACAGCCCCAAATAATATTGCGCGGAGGGAAACCCCTGCTCGGCGGCGGAGCGCATCAGGTCTGCCCCCTTCGACTGGTTCTGCTCCACCCCCTCGCCAAAAAAGTAAGCCAACCCCAAAGACATCAGGGCGGCCGGGTGGTTTTTGTCTGCCCCCTTCCGAAACCAGGGCAGGGCTTTGTCTTGGTCCTTGGGCAGGTGGCGGCCATATTTGTACATGGCCCCCAGGCAATACGCCGCTTCGGCATCGCCGCCCTCGGCCAGGGCGGGTAGTTTTTGGGCGGCCTTGGCAAACAGACCCTCGGCCCGCTTTTCATCCTTTTTCACCCCCCGCCCATGCAGGTACATAATGCCCACCCGATACATCGCCACCGGGTCCCCTTTGTCGGCCAGGGGCACCAACAACTTGGCCGCCTTGGGATAGTTTTTCACGGTGTAGGCCGCAATTCCGTCCTCCCGTTCCCCCGCCAGGGCTCCGCGGGGAATGAGCGCAAGTACCATCAGGGCCAGCGTCAGGAAGGGCAGCACCTTCACATGGACAGGTTTTCCCCTGGAGTTTCTTCCCCCCTTTGTTGTCCAATTGCCTTGGCTCCCCATCCCTCTCATGCGTTCGCTCCCTTTCATTATATTCCTTTTAATTTTGGCCCCAGGCTTTGATATGGCCGGGTTTTCTTTAGAAATTCGGCTGTTGGCTCAATCTATCAGGGGACAGACAGGGAAGACAAGAAAACACCCTTCGGCTGCCAACTTCATCGTTCACCTGATCCCCCGTCAATAAACTTGACCGCAACCTTCCATGGGGCCTAACGTTTAGTCATCCATCCCCCCATTTCTGGAACCACCCCATTCCCCCGGTCACCCATGCCACCACTGGTTCTCATGATCGCAGGCGGATCTGGCGTAGTGGGTCGGCACCTCACTGCCAGGGCCCTGGCCCTGGGCTGGCAGGTGCGGCTGCTCACCCGTCAAGCCAAAGGCAAACCCACCGCCTCAGGGGTTACCCTGCACCCCTGGAACCCCACCGCCGCCGCCCAGGGGGACCCCCAAGCCCTGTCCGACATCTCTCAGGCCCTCCATGGCGCCGACTTTGTGGTGAACTTGGCCGGAGCCACCCTGGGGGAAGGGCGGTTGAACGCCCGCCTGAAGGAACGCATTCTCCACAGCCGCCTGGCCGCCACCGCCGCCCTGGGCCGGGCCATGGCCCAATGCCCCCAGCCTCCGCTGGTTTGGGGGCAGGCCTCGGCCAGCGGCTATTTTGGCAACACGGGAGACACCCTCATCACCGAAGACTCCCCCGCCGGAGACCTGTTCTTAAGCGAGGTCTGCCGCCGCTGGGAAGACGAAGCCGCCCGCTGGGCGGAACGTATTCCCAAACTAAGGCTGTTCACCGGGCGCATTGGCTTGGTTCTGGCCAAAGATGCCCCGGCCTGGACCATGCTGGCCCTTCCGATCAAACTTGGCCTGGGGGGGCGCCTGGGCTCTGGGCGGCAATGGTGGCCCTGGGTGGATGCTGATGACTTGGCCCAAATGTTCTTGTTCGTGTATGGCCGGGCCGAAGACAAGGGCGTGTATAACTTTTGTTCGCCCCAGCCGGTCCGCCAAATCGATCTGGCCCGGCAAGCCGCGCGGGTGCTGGGCCGCCCCTGCTTTTTTCCCACACCCGCCTGGATACTCAAAACGGTGGTGGGCCCGGGGGCCGATGAATTGATTTTGCCCAGCTGCAGGCAGGTACCCAAACGGCTGCTGGCGGAAGGGTTCCCCTTTCAACGGGGGGGTGTGGAAGAAGAAATGGCGTTTCTATTGGGGTAAAGGTGATTAACCGATTTTCTTGCGGCGGTGTTGAATGTAGTCCACCAGCAAGTACTGGCCCAGGTTAGCGGGGAGAGAATAAAAAGCCCTCCCCCGATTGACGCGGGTGATGTCTTCCACAAAACGGGTGAGCACCGGGTTGTCATCCAACATAAAGGTATTCAGGGTAATGCCCTCCCTGGTGCAGGCGGTCACCTCTTGCAGGGTGTCTTTGAGAATATCTGGCGGAATGGAGCCCATGAACCCCGGCCATTGGGCGTTGGTTTGCCCCCCCACATGGGTGGCGGTGGGCTGGCCGTCGGTAATGATGATGATCTGGCGGTTGGCGCGCTGATGGCGGGTCATCAACCGACGGGCCATGGCCAACCCTTCCTGCAGGTTGGTGAAGGGGTCGGCGGGGTCCCAACTGGCATCGGTGAGTTCGTGGGGGGCCAGCAGGCGGGCCCGGGTGGAAAACCCGATGGTGTAGAAGTCATCCCTGGGATAACGGGTGCGAATCAGATGGTCCAGGGCCAGGGCCACCCGCTTGGCCGCGGGGAAACGGCCTTCGCGAGACATGGACCAGCTCATGTCCAGCATCAGCACGGTGGTGGCACGGGTGTCCTCTTCCTGATCGAATACCTCGAAATCTTGAGCCGATAAGTGAATCTTTTTGCCACGGGGGTTGTGGGGCAGGGCGTTTTTCAGGGTCTGGCTGTAATCCATGTGAAAGGGCATGCCGAATTCATAGGGGCGGGTCGGCCCCGCAACCGGGCGAGAAATCCCTTGACGGGCATGGGGGTGCAGCCCCAGGGAGCCGTGACTTCCCAGCCGGAAGATTTCCTCCAGCGCCTTGGCCCCAATGCGGCGAAAGCCCGCGGGGGTCAGGCGCACCCCTTGGGGAGTGGTTTTGAGAAAACCATGCTCCTCCATGGAGCGGGTGAAGTGGAGAACGAGGGTCAAGGACTGCATTTCCTCCTCCCCCAGCCAGGGCTCCAACCCTTCCAGGGTCACTTGCCGAAAATCTCCCGAACGCAGGGCCTCCATCAGTTGGGCCATCTGGCCAAACTGGTTCATCAGGGTGCGGGTTTCTGGATAGTCCAGCGAATCGGGGCCCTGAAACTGGTGGTCGAACCGGGAGACAAAATCCTCCACCCGGCCCAGGTCCTCCGCACGCTCACGCAGGGCCAAGAACCGGCGGCGGGCTTCGTCGTCGAGAAAACCCGGAGCGTGGTGGTATTTTTCCAATACGGCCAGGGCTTGGCTGGGCTGGGGGGGCAGGGTGCGCAGGGTGTCTTCCCGCTGATGGAAAGCCGGGTTCCCCCACCCCAATTCTTGGCGGCAGGTGGCCGTCTCCAATTCCACAATGGCTTGTATTTCCCGCTGGGGGATTTCCAGAGATTTTTTCAGGTTGTGACTGTGAAAGGTCTCGCGGCGTACCCGTCGCAATTTTTGCAACAGTTCATCGGTGCCCAGCACCCGCGTGCCCTGGGCGGGGAGTTCGAAACCCTGGCGCATCAGCCAGTCCAGGGCCTCCTGGGTAGAAAGCCCCCAGTTCAGAAAATGAGAGAGTTCCTCGAACAGCCGGCCCGCCAATTCTCCCGAGTTTGGCTCAGGCCATGTCCGGGCGTGGGTCCAGCGGCTGTATCTTTTGTGCCTCATGGTATGTGGTCTTTCCATCCACCAGTTCCCGGTGCAGCCGGTCGTTGAGATACAACCCCTCCAGTAAAAACTCCAACGCCGCCGGCAGGTGAGGAGAATCGACGTCCACCCCCAACTGGGCCAATAGATTGGCCGCTCCGGGCAACCGCCCGGCCATTTGCCGATAGTCTGCCCCTGGCAACTCGTCCGAGACCTCCACCCACCAGCCATCCCGGAAAGCCCCCACCAACTCATCCATCTCCGCCGCGTCCAGGCGTTCGTTGAACACGGTCAGCACCGCCTGTTCCATCAATTCGTTCACCACGTCGGTCATGGTTTTGTCCTGACCGGAATATTCCAGTTCTAGTTTGCCTTCGGTAGAGGCCAGTATGGCGTGCAGGTCGGATAGTCTGGGGGCAATGGCAGGCTCTTTCAGGCGCAGGGCGCGCTTTTCGGCGTTGCTCACCAGCGACTCCATGTTGGCAATGGACATGCGCACGCTGACCCCCGACAACTGGTTCACGTCGTGAGAAGCCCTGGCCTGGAAGGTGATCTCCGACACCACCTCTTGCAGAAAGCGGGGCATTTCCACAGGCCGCCCCCCACGGGCCTGCAGGGCCGCTTCCCGCTCCACGATTTCCATTTCGATGGCCCGGGTGAGGGGATAATGGGTGTTCAGGTGGGCCGCGTAGCGGTCTTTCAGCGGGGTGATGATCCGCCCTCGGTTGGTGTAGTCCTCTGGGTTGGCGGTGGCCACCACCAGAATGTCTAAGGGGAGTTGAATTTTGTAACCCTTGATCTGAAGGTCGCGCTCTTCCAAAATATTGAACAGCCCCACCTGCACCCGCTCGGAAAGGTCGGGCAGTTCGTTGATGGCGAAAATGCCCCGGTTGGCGCGGGGCACCAGTCCAAAATGAATGGTGAGTTCATCAGAAAGATAACGGCCCTCCGCCACCTTCACCGGGTCCACTTCACCGATCAATTCAGAAATGGTGGTGTCGGGCGTGGCCAGCTTTTCGGTGTAGCGGCGCTGCCGGGGCACCCATTCAATGTCCATCCTGTCTTGGCGGTCGGCCAGGGTTTCCTGGCCATAGCGGCTGATGGGATGAAAGGGGCTGTCGTTCACTTCGCTGCCGCGGATGATGGGCATGTCTTCATCCAGCAGGCTCACCAAGGCGCGAATCAGACGGGTTTTCCCCTGACCACGCTGCCCCAGCAGAATAATATCGTGGCCAGCCAGCAGGGCGTTTTCCAGCCGAGGAATCACCGTGTGGTCATACCCCACCAGCCCCGGAAACATGGGTTGCCCCGTTTCCATCCGGGCAATCAGGTTGCCCCGGATTTCCTCCCGAACAGAGCGGGGCGCGTAACCCGACTCGCGGAGTTCTCCCAGGGTTTTGATTTTTCGGTGGGGATTCATGGCCTATTCGTAAGAAGAGGTGGTCACCCGTTGAGCGGCCAGCAGGGCCGGCAGGTTGTCTCGAAAGGCGGTAAGGGCGGCCCAGGCGGCGTCTTCTCCCTTCTCCAGCCACTCTCGGGCGGCGGTTTGCTCCTGGGGTTCCAGCGGGCGCTGCCGCCTGGACCCCAACACCCGGTTCAATCGGTAAAAGCAGCCTTCCCAGGTACGGTAGTCTTCTAAAAACCGTTCTTTTCGAACCAAACCAAGAAAGTCTTTCAAACTGGAACGGTCGGCCTGGGGATTGGCCAACGCAAAGCGGATGATGGTTTCTTGCTGCTCGTTCAGCATCTCATAAAAGGCATCGGAGAGAAAGGCGCGTTGCAGCAACAGCCGGTCCAGGTGAATCTCCGCCAGCAGGTGGGCGGCAAAATAAAACTTCACCCCCGGGGGGCCCCCAGCCCTCCCCCAGATTTGCCTGAGGGGCTGGGATAGGTCTAAAAACAACCGGTGAACGTGAAAGACCGAATCCACCTGAAAGTGATACGCCATGCCCTCTAAAAACCCCACCAACGGCCCCTCTGGGGCTGCCTTCCATTGACGCCACAGGGGAAACACCTTTAACCGCCGCCGGTACAAAGGAAGCAAATCGGCCGATGCCCCCCCGGCCTGGAACGCCGAAGAGTTCCCCTGGGCACAATAAAAATGGCTGAGCAGGTTCATACCTTCACGCTATCACTCTTCCAGGAAAATCACGAAAGGGAATGCGAGGCCCCTTGTGACCTTTGGGGGGGTGGCATACACTAGGTACCGGAAAACAGCCCTGTGATAATCGGGGGCCTGAAAAACGTTCAAGCAAAACCACACACCTTTGGAGTTCATGCATGCAAGGGCAAGCGGCTGAAAAAAACCTCCCACGTCAACCCAAACACGGGCTCCGCTCCACCGTTCTTGGCACCTTGGTGGTTCTGACCATCCTGTCGGCTTCCATGGCCTGGGCCGCCAACCCCGAGGACGCCGGCGTGGAAGCCTATGAAAATAAAAACTACAAAGAAGCTCACCGCCTGCTCTCTCCCCTGGCCGACAAGGGAAACACCAAAGCCATGTTTATCGAGGGGCTTATGCTGATGAACGGTGAGGGCATGGCCAAGGATGAGCAAAAAGGATTCCGATATTTTCTGCTGGCCGCCAAAAAAGGAAACCTGGAAGCCCAATACAACACCGGCTTGGCCTACGCCAGCGGTGTGGGCACAAAGCCCGATGTCAACGAAGCCGTCAAGTGGTTCCTGGCGGCAGCTGAAGCCGGAGACCGGGTGGCCCAGAACACCATGGGGGTGGCCTATACCACCGGAAAAGGCGTGAAAGCGGACCCCACCAAAGCCGCCGAGTGGTTTAAAAAATCAGCGGAGCAGGGTTTTCCACCCGCCCAGTTCGTGCTGGGCAACTTGCTGGCCACGGGCCACGGCATCAAGCAAGATGAAAAAGAAGCCTTCAAGTGGTGGATGAAAGCCGCCGAAAGCGGATATCCTCCGGCCCAGTACACGGTGGGGCAAGCCTATTACAACGGGACCGGCGTGGCCAAAGACTCGGATAAGGGCATAGAGTGGCTGCGCAAAGCGGCAGAACAGAATCTGCCCCAGGCCCAATATATTCTGGGGTTAAGTTACCTGGAAGGCCGGGGGGTGAAAGAAGACCCGGAGGAAGGCCGCAAGTGGGTGAAGAGAGCCGCCGACCAAGGATATCGCCCCGCCGTGCAAGCCATGGAAAGCGAACAAGCCACCAAGGGAAAATAATCCTGTGCCCATCGAATTCCTCATCGGCTTTCGATTTCTCCGTTCCCTGCGAAAAGACCGGGCCATTTCCCTGGTGACCTGGATCTCCATTGCTGGTGTGATGCTGGGGGTGGCGGCCTTGATTGTATCCATCTCGCTGATGAACGGATTTCGCTACAATCTGTTTAAATCCATTACCGCCACCGAGCCCCATGCCTGGGCCACCCCCCAGCATGGGACCCTGTCCGGCCCGGAAAATTCGGATCAAAGCTGGCTGGCATTGGAAAACAAAGCCCGGAACATTTCAGGTATCACGGGAGCATCGGCTTATTTATCCAGACAGGCCTTTGTCACGGTCAATGGAGAATACCGGGCGGTGATCGCCCGCGGCGTGGACCCCCAAGCCTTTCTTTCTCTCACCGGAATCAGTGGTTTTTTGCGGCAGGCCGCCTGGGCGGGCAAAGACACCAGCCTGCTGGAAGAATCTGCCCGGCCAGCGGTGTTTCAGGCCATGACGTTTCCCAATCCCCAGGGGGCTCTCCCGGGGGTAGTGATAGGCGCCGCACTGGCCCGGGCGTTGATGATTGACGTGGGAGATTCCCTGCGGGTCATCTCTCCCGAAACGCGCCTGACCCCCCTGGGGCAAGTGCCCTACATGAAAGACGTGCGGGTGGTGGGCGTGTTTGACACGGGTCTGGCCTCCTCTGACGAAGTGATTTTGCTTATGGACCGCAGGCTGGCCCAGCGGCTGTTTCGGGCGGGCAACGAAGCCGATGGTGTGGCCTTAAAACTAGACGATCCCCTGACCCCCCAGCAGGACATTTTGCAAAACGGCCTGCCTGGGCTGCAAATCCGTCAATGGATGGATTTGAACCGGGACCTGTTCCGGGTCATGCAATTGGAAAAGGCTGGCTTGGTGCTGATCTTGACCCTGATTATCCTGGTGGCTTTTTTCAATATCGTGGGGTCTTTGTTCATGCTGGTGGGAGAAAAACGGCGGGCCCTGGCGATTTTAATGGCCATGGGGGCCACCGAATCCCAGATTCGGCGGGTGTTTTTCTCTCAAGGGGTGTGGATCGGAACCTTGGGAACACTGACTGGGGCTGGCCTGGGGTTGGGCGTCAGTTGGTTTCTGTCGGTCACCCGTTTGGTGGAACTGCCAGCCCACTTGATGGTGGGAGACGCCCGTCTGCCCATCCGGGTGGAATATGGTGATGTGTTGTGGATCGTGGCGCTTTCTTTTGCCATTTGCGTGGTGGTCACCCTGTATCCCGCCCAACGGGCGGCGGCCATTCAGCCTGCCCGGCTGCTTCAAGAAGGATAGCCGCAAGAAGGATAGAGACCACTGCGTAATCGATGTTCTCCCACCCCCCCTGCCTCCCTTTCATTTCCCTTTCATCACATCGGTCTTCCTTAGGGATTCTGGGTGGCAAAAGCCAACCGCCCCACTCCGGCTTCCCTCACCCAGCCCATCACCCGCGCCACTTGCTCGTAGCTCACCTGGCCTGGGGCTTCCAATCGCACCACCAGGTCGGGGTTCAGGCCCACCCGGTGTTTCAACTCCCGCACCAGGGCATCGGGGGTCACGGCTTGGCCGTCCAGGGTCATCCCACTCATGGTCATGGTCAACCGAGTGACATCGCGAGAATCGGCGGCGGGTGCCTTCACTCGGGGCAGATTCACACTGAGGGCTTGAGAAAACAACGGCGCCATCACGATAAAAATCACCAGCAGCACCAACATCACGTCCACCAGGGGCGTCACGTTGATTTCAGCCATGGGCTGATCTTCACCGCCGCCGTCTTGAAACGACAAGGCCATGAGCTATCCCTCCTTTTGTTGAAACGACCTCTCTAACTCTAGGCGCGTGTCATCCAAACGCAAAGAGAGTTTCCGCAGGCCCCGCAGCAGCAGGTTGTAGGCCCACAATGCCGGAATGGCCGTGAACAACCCCAGGGCCGTGGCCACCAGGGCTTCTCCCACCGGCCCAGCCACCCGGTCCAGGGTCAGCCCCTCGGCCCCCCCCAATTGTTGCAGGGCGTGCATAATGCCCCAAACGGTGCCCAGCAGCCCAATGAACGGCGCGGATGAACCAATGGTAGCTAGCCACGTCATGCCCACGTCCAATTCCATTTGGGCCCGGCGTTGGGCCACGCGCAGCCTTTCAGCGGCCCAGGCTGGGGGAAGAGGACTTTGAGCGGACAATTCTTTCAGCCGCCGGGCCTCGGCAAACAGGGCCTCTGCCGGATGGCTCACTGAAGATTCGGCGTCACCTTCCGAGGATGCTGCATAGACTTGCAACCCCTGCCGAATGCGAGCCGATTTGGAAATAATGATGGTCCACACCACCACCGATAACCCCAACAGCAGCAGAAACACCCCCCGCACAACCCATCCTGAACTGTCCCACCAAGATAACCACAAGCTGTTTGCTTCCATAAGGTTCTCCGCCTTTGATTGAGACTGTGTTGCTAAGCATTAAAAAGACCGGGAGTTCCGAGCCAGTTGGAAACGAATGGGAATTTCCACCAAGCAAGGCACCGGATAACCCGTTAGGTTAAACCGCCAAGCCGCCACGGCCTGAAAGGCGGCTTGGTCCAGCAAGCGGTGGCCAGAACTTTGAATCACCCGCATGGCAGACAACCGGCCGTCTGGCCCCACATGGGCTTCCACCACCACCAGGCCTTCCAGTTTGCGCTCCAACGCCGCCAGGGGGTAGCGGGGCTTGATGTTGTCTACCCTCACCCTGGGCAAAGCGTTTAATTCACCGGCCTGATCCCGGTTCCCCTGGCCTGTTTTGTCTTGGCGTTGGGTTTCAGGGTTTACACCCTCCTTGACCTGGGGAACCGTGGGCGTCTGCCCGCCGGAAGACTCCGGCGGCAATGCCGTTAAATCGAACACCAAGGGCATGGTGTTGTCGTCCTGCGCGCTTTGGTTGTAGGCCATCCATCCACCTCCGGCCCCATGCAGGGTCAAGGCTGCGGCCAGGGCCCAGCGGGGGTTGGCGAAAACACCCCATACGGCCGTTGTGTGATTCAAGCCCATTTTTTCCTCCACCATTGAATGACGCCAGACACCGCCAGCAGCAACAGAGCCCCCGCCGCCGCATCATTGACCCACTTCCATTGTGGGGTAAACAACCGACCCGTGTGCAGGCCGTCCAGCAAGTAAAACAGGGGAACACCCCCCAGCTGGGGCCAGCGAGCCGCCGTTGGTTTCCCATCCTCTGGGCCATGCACTTTGCCATGGGCCACCCATACCCAACGGCCCTGGGGGTCCCGCCAAGCATCGGTTGGCATGTGGGCGGAAGGCTTGGTTTTTTCCCAGCCGCCGCCCCGGATGATGTAATTGGGGCTGCCCATGCCCCCCACCGCCTGTTCATTACCCTGGCGGGCCAGCAGATACACAAACCCCGCTTTCGCCCCAGGGGGCGTGGCGGGCATCCAGTCGGCCCCGCCCTGGGTGCTGGAAAACAATCCCATCCGGGTTCCCACCATCAGGCCTTCCGTCTGGCCCGTCATGCCCATCACCGCCGTCACTTCCCCCCGCCATGAGGGCAGATCATAGACCGGAGGCAGAACACTTCGATGGAGCCGGGTGGAAAACAGCCAATGCTCCAGCCCTTCACCGTGGTCCAGGATGATGCCAGAGACCCCCAGGTACAGCAGGGCCACCAGGGCTGGCAGCCCCACCAGCGGGCCGTGAAGCCGAAAACTCCACCGCATCCGGGCTTTCTTGCCTTGGGGCGAGGGAGTGGGTTTTTCTTGATGGTGCCGTTGGCGCCAATGGCGCGGCCACCACCAGAATAAAAAACCCGTCAGGGGCAGCATCACCAACGCCACCCCCCCGAAATCGTTGACCCATAACGACCAGCCCGCTGGCAACAACCCCCGCCCGTAGTGCAGATCGCGGACGAACCGAGCCAGGGTCACTTCCTGAGGAAGCACACCAAGAGCCAGGGATGAAAGATGGATCCAGACCAGGGTGTTGTTCTCCCAGACAAACACACGGGATTTGTCTTCCACCCCCAGCACTTGCCCAAGCCTGCCGCCGGGTCCCAGGGCGGTGATGGTTTGCCCCGCCAGGGCCAACCGCCGGGCCGTGCCGCCGTTTAGCTCCCACAGGCCGTCATCGGTGGCCAACAGAAACCGGCCCCAAGCCGCTCCCTCGGCGGATACCACCGCATACACCTGGGGCATGCCACCAGAGGCCATGAATTCCACCGGCGTCCAAACAGTGCCGCCATCCGGGGTGACCCAGGCCCCCCGCAAACCCGCCGCCATTTGGCGGGCCGGGTTGGCCGGGTCCTGCCGCCACACCCGGAATGTGCCCACTTCTGCCTGGCGGACGATTTTGCCGGGGAACCACACGGCGGGCAGGGAAGACTGCCACATCCACCGCCATTCCCGGTGATCCAAGGCAAATCCCGTGGCCCCCAGCACGGCCAGCCACAACCCGGCCCCCAGCCCCATCCAGCGGTGCCAGCGGCGGGCAAGCCCTGGCCCCCGGCGGGGGGCCTCCGGCCCTTGGTTCTGTGCCTTTCGCCAGAGGTTCATCACAACTCCACGGAAACGCCCACGGTGACATTGCGGGGGAATCCAGGGGCAAAGGTTTCGGTGGCCAAAGCGTTGTCGTACCCGGCCAGCATGGCGTAACGCTCATCGCTGAGGTTGTGGCCACGAAGGTAAACGTTCCAAGTTTTGGACACCTTCCAGTTGGCCCGCAGGTTCATCAGCCGATGCCCCGGATAGGTGTTCAGGTTGGTGTCGTTCAGGAAATAGGGCCCCAGGGCGGCCATTTCCAACTCTATTTTCCCCCCGTTCAGAACACCGGGTTTCCAGGCCAGCCGGGTGTTGGAGGAATACTTGGGAGCCAACGGAATGGATTTCCCAGAGTAATCAATCGTGGGGCTAACTCGGTAGGCCTGATAGATATGGCTGGCGTTCGTCCAAGAAATTCCCAGACTCCAATCTTCGCTCAGACCCACTTCCATCCCCGCCTCCACTCCGGAATGACGGGTTTTCCCGGCGTTCATGGGAATGGTGTTGTTCAAAGCGTCTTTGTACGAAACAATGTCATCGGTCAAGTCCATCCGGTAAAGACTGGCTTCCCAATACAGCCAATCGGCGGCTTGGTGACGCAGACCGGTTTCCACGCTGTCGGCCTTGATGGGCTTCAAATCCACGGTGCTGACGGCGGAACCCTGGCGAAACAGCGTTCCCGCGTCTGGGGCACGGAACCCATGACGATAGTTCATAAACCAGCTCATGGACTCGCCCAACTGCCAGGTCACCCCAGCCTTGGGAGAAGCGTGGTTGAAAGAAACCGTAGTGTTGGCCGGAAGCAGATGTTTCACGTCTACCGCGACCCCGTTCAAGTGATCGGTATAAGCATACGACATGGTGTCGTAGCGCATCCCCAGCTCAAAGCGCAGGCTATCCACCGGGCTGAACTCGGTGTGCAGATAGGGGGAGACCAGGGTGTATTTGGCTGAGAAGTCATACTGCTTCACCCCTTCGGTATAGCTGGTGTAAATGCCCGTGGCGAGGTCTTTGGTCACGGCCTCCTTCCATTCCTGGTAGAAGCCCGGAGAATAGTCGGCATCCACCCCCACGATCAACCGGGTTTTCCAAGTCTCGTAGTCTATCCGGTAGCGGGTCAACACACCGATGGACTGATGACCGGAGAGATTCCGATAGGGGTCGTACCCCAGAGACCAGTTGTTCAGCATGTTCATGCTGTTCGACCGCAGGAAGGGAGTAATGCTCAGCAACGTGTCATCCCCCTCCTTCTCAATCGACGTGGATACCCGAATCGCCTCTACCTGGCGGAAAGAAATAGGAGTCAGGTTTTTGGTGGGGTTGGTCAGGTAGTCCGCCTTAGAGATTTGAGACGTCCCGGCGGTTTGCTGATCAATCAAGGAGGTATTCAGAATGGTTTTAAAAACCGTCCCCCCTTCGGTGGTGTAATCCCAGCGCAGAAACAGGCTCTGCCGGTCGTAGGCGGTTTTGTCGCGCCATCCGTCGGTATGGGTGTTGTTCACCCCTCCAACCACCCCGCCGGCCTCATTGGGGGTACCGTACGAAAGCAGTTCCCGGTGCCACCCCCAGTAACCTCCCTCCAGGCCCAGTTTCCATAACTCTTCTTTGGGCGGGGGCTGGGTCAGCACGTTCACAATCCCCCCAATGGCTTCGGAACCATACAATGCCGATCCGGGCCCTTTGGTGATTTCGATTCCCTCCGACTGTGGAAGGTTGATCTCATACATGGCGTTGTGGTTAAAAAACCCGGTGGAACGGGTGGGAATACCGTCCTCTAGGTAGAGATACAACGGCTTGGTGCTGATGGGCTGGCGGATCGAGGTCATATGCCCCTCTCCACCGGTGATGTTCACATACACCCCCGGCACGCGGTTCATGATGTCGGAAGGGTGAGATGGCTTCACCGCCTCCAGTTCTTCTTTTTCCAGAATGGTGACCGAGGATGGGGTGTTACGCTTGCTTTCCGCCTCCTTGCTGCCCGTCACCGTAACTTCATTGATGCGAAGCCGGGGATGCTGAGGGTTTTCTTCCCCCGCGGTTTCTTGAGAAGTTTCTTGAGCGGCTTCTTGTTGTTGGGGGGGTTCCTGTGCCCAGGCGGATTCCGCTGGGAACAACATCACGACAACAAACACGGCCAGAACGGGGGCCGCAACCATGGATGACCATTGTTTCATAAAAAAACTCCTTCGGGCTCTAGGTCTATACGGATATCTCCGCGGAAAACCAGGCCAGGGCCGGGCTTCACGGAACATCCCATGAATTTTTTAGAAAGAAATGAAATCAGACGTGATTAGACCTAGACCAACGGGGGGGCACGACCGGGGGGATTGGGCGCATGGGCCCGGAACAGAGGAAGGGAGGGGCGAACGGGAACCAACGTGAGGGATGCCCCCAACACTGGCCCCTGAAGAACAAAACCATGGGAAGCCGCCAACCCCGTGGGGGGCAAACACATGGCGCATTCTTCCGCCGACATATCGTGGGAAGAATGGCCCGGGGCGTGGTGAGTCTTGCCATGGTGAGACGTGTGCGAATGAGAACCCGCGTGGAATTTTGCGGTTGAAAAACCCATGGCACCCAAACGTTGGCAATGCAGGGAAGCCAACGCCCCCTGAGCCACAAATACCAACATCGTAGCCGCCAAGGCGGCCCGCATCCCACGGCGGGAGAATCGAGACAGCGAAGAAACAATGGGGAGACGGGTCATGGACGGAACAAATGGGGGTGATCGAACTCACGCAATTTGAATGGGGCGATTGTAAACCCGGATGTTTGAAAATAGCAATCCTGTTCCTATCTCCTGACCCTCCTAAACTTTACACCCCTAAACTATATCTTTCTTCCCTTTCCCATTTATGAACCTTGGTTATGTGATTTTCCTACTTGACACCAAAACATTTTTCTGACCTTGTTGGGGAAAATCTAAAGGGCCTACCCCAAAAGGGTGATAGGTTTCAAATGCCCTTCCTAGGCAGATTAAACAATCAAAAAGCCAGGAATAAACATTCTATAAAAATAAAGTATATCCGACTAAAAGAGACTTATTCCCCATTATATTCGTTTATTCATGGGGTTCTTGACCGGTTGATTAAAAATCATCAACATCCTTCAAAAAAAACGTTTAGTAAAAAAAATAGAAACCGATATCATTTGAACAGGACTGCTGAATTTTAACCCACATACCTGAACATCCCGTACTATGCGTTTCAGGTAGCAAGAATCCATGAAGTACTGGCATACTTCATGGGTATTCGTCTCTGTTCTGGAGGAGAGCGGGGGCGGCGCAATGGCAAGCCGTTGCGATTGAGAATCAGTTGGGGGGTTCGGTAGGTACGATAATTCAGAATCACCTAACATGAAGGGGCACAACCATGGCCGTGCTATGGCGAAACGACTTGTCCATCGGCGTTGAACTGATTGACAACCAGCACAAAGAATTGTTTGTCCGGATCAACAACCTGCTAGACGCCTGCACCCAGGGCAAAGGTGCCGAAGAAGTCGGGAGCGTCATCAAATTCTTGGAGGATTACGTGGTCACCCACTTTACCGATGAGGTTGGGTTAATGACCAAACACCGCTACCCCGAAATAGAAGGGCACAAAGCCCTCCACGACCAATTCATCCAAGGCTTCAATAAGCTAAAGGACCAGTTTGAAAAAGAGGGGGCCACCATCAACTTTGTCATTCAGGTCAACCAAGTGGTGGTTGACTGGCTGGTCAATCACATCAGCCGGGTAGACAAAAAGCTGGGGGCCTTTTTAAAAGATAAAATGTAACCCATCCGGCCCCCACAAATTCCAACCCCTTAAACACGAAAAGCCCTTTCCGCTCAGGAAAGGGCTTTTCGTTTTCTGGAACCCATGTTCAATGGATCATTGACAAGTCAAAAATATCGGCAAAGTAAATGCCTGATTGCCGCCAATCCATCGCCGTTAACCAGCTTTCACTTGCAGGGTGGGGGGTTTCATGGGGTGAATATACACCTTGGCTTCCTGCTCGGTAATTTGTTTGGCCGCTGAAATTTCCATCATCAGCATTTCTTCCACCTGCAATAAAATTTTTCGCTCGGTAAACGACAGCCCCTTCTTTTTCTCCAGGTTATTCAAATAACAAAATATTTGGGCCATATCCAAGGCTTCCCCAGAGCGCAATTGTTCCAGGGTTTTTTTCCTCCAGCGGTGCCATTGTTGGGGCTTCACCGTGGAAGGGCTGGATTCGATAAAATCAATCAACCGGTTCACATCCTGCTGGCTCATCACTTTTCGCAACCCGTTTTCTCTGGCCCTGGCTACTGGCACAAAGATTTCCATTTGCTTCGCGGGGAATTCCAACCGGTAAAACCCCATGTCTATTCCGCTGACCTGCCGTTGAACCACATCGAGAATATTTCCCAAACCATATTGAGGATAAACCACCTTTTCGCCGACCTGAAACATAATGGTTACTCCAATTGATAGGAAACCATCCAATCTGTGAGCCCCCCACATCACTTGCCCCATCCGGTTAGGGAAGAGTCCGTAATTACGGCGCAACAACGCCCTTTCACGGGATTCGGATGGAGTCCGTACCCGTTTTTCCTATAACAAAGACCATGGTATTTTTCGTTGTAACAAGGTAGAAAGACCAGGGGGTTTCCCTCCTGGTTTTTTCATTCTTAAGCCATTTCCCATGAAAACACAATCCCATCACCGTTTCCTCACCCCGGCTAAAATCAACCCGGTGCTACGCATCCTCTATCGTCGGCCCGATGGCTATCACCAAGTGGCCCTGGCCCTGGTGGCCGTGTCGTTGTTCGACACCATAACCCTGGGCCCAGCGAAGGAGGGGTTAGAATTCCACGCCAACGGAATGAGCGAGCCCGTGGCCATGGAGGACAACCTGGTGGTGAAAGCCGCCCGAGCCTTTGCCCAGGAAGCCGGGCTGCCACCCAATTGGGCAATCACTCTCGACAAGCACATTCCCAGCGGTGCTGGATTGGGTGGGGGCAGCGGAAACGCCGCGGGCACTCTGGCCGCCCTCAACCATTTTACTGGACACCCCCTGAATTCGGATCAGATGATTCGCTTGGCCGCCAGCCTGGGCAGCGACGTGCCTTTTTTTCTCAACGCCAGCCCCAGTTGGGCCACCGGCCGGGGGGAACAATTGACCCCCATGCACACCTTCCCCCAACTGCCCCTGGTCATTCTCAAACCAGCGTTCTCCATTGCCACCGCCAGTGCCTACAAACGGGCCGCCCGCCCCCCCTTGGCCCAGGACATGCCCCCCTTTGCCCTCCCCGACCTGGCCACCCCAAAACAGGTGTTGGCCGCATTGCACAACGACTTTGAGGAAGCCCTGGCGGAACCTTACCCAGAATTGACCCAATGGAAAGCCCGCCTGCTGGAGGCTGGGGCGGCGGGGGCCCTATTGTCTGGCTCTGGGTCGGCGTTGTTTGGGGTATTTCATCAGGCAGAGGACCGTGACCGGGCCGCCCAAACGTTGGCGTCCTCTCACCCCCAAATCAGGGTCTTTCCCTGTGACACCCTGAGCCATCACAGCTATTTTTAACCCCCATTTCTATTATTCTCTCTCCCGTTGACTCTATCTTTTTTGTTTTCTCAAGACCTCTGCATAACCCAGGTCTTTGCCGTGAAAAGGGGGAATGGGGGGGTGAAGACCCCCCGTGCCCTTCACTTCAGCCAGGTGCCATCTGGCGCAATGATGAGGGTCTTGGGCATGGCGGCTTTGAGGGCGTTGACCGCCTGAGGAGACAGGCTGGAAGCCCCCCGCAAATCCAGAATCTTCAGGGTGGTGCCCAACCCCGCCAGGGAAGCCAGTTTGGTCGAATCCAATGGATTGTTGCCCAAATCCAGTACCTCCAGTCCGGTTACCCCAGCCCCTGAAGCTGAACCCAGCGCCGCCAGTGGAGAAGGGTCGGTGATCTGATTTCCGGCCAGATACAACCTCCGCAGGGAAGAGAACCCCGCCAAGGGCTGAAGCTGGACAATCCTGTTCTCTGCCAGGTCCAGGGTATGCAGCCAACTGTGGGGATAGGTGTTCATCCCCGTCAAAGACTGAATGTTCTCCCGGGGGCAGTGATACCGCACCCGATTCCATTCCACCCGGTTTTCCAGCCCCTGTTCCAACAAACAGGTTTCCAACCGTTCATCCGTCACCGCCAAAGGCGCCGCAGCCGCCACCCGGAGAGTATAGCCACCAGCCTGACGCCCCGTGACGGTCAGTTGATAATCTCCCGCGGGCAGGGTGCGGCGAAACAGAAACCCCGCCCGTCCCGCCCCTGCCGCCTCGCTGCGGGCCACCAGCACCCCATGGGAATCAACCAACTCGCCATAGGTATCCAACAGGGCGCCTCCCGTCCCTTCGCTCCATACCGCCAGTCGGCTGGCAGAACCGACTCGCAACCTCAACACATGCGCGTCTCCCGCCAGGGCAAAGGTTCCATTGTAAGCCAGGGGCAGACCCAGCCCGGTATCCAACACCACCGGCGCCGTGGGAACCCCCACCCGATGAAACCCCCCCAGCCCCATGCCCCCGCCAGATGGAAGCAGACTCAAGGTTTCTTGGGGGCCGCCCTGATATTGAAGCGCGACCTGGGTTCCACCTCCCCCGCCAAACCCCAGCAAATCAAACCCGGATGCAGATGGCAGGGGGACCAGGCCCACCAGCAGCCCGCTAAACCGGTTGAACCCATGCCAACTGGCCCCCGGCCGGAATGAAATCAATTCCATTTGCGCCGGATATTCCCGCTGGGGGCCGGAAAGATACCAAGTGCCATCCACCACCTGAGGCGACATTACGGGAGTGACTGCCCCCCCCACCTGTCCCAAAAACACGCTCACCAACGAAGCCCCCTCGATGCTGGCCGCGCAATCTCCCCCATTGGTGGAATACACCTGCACGGGAAGCAGATAGGCGGTGGAAACGGTGCCATCGGGGGCGGTGACAGCCTGGGTGAGAAACGCTTGCGTGGGATCGCCGGGGTTCAACCGCAGGGTCTGGGAGGCCGCCCCCGCTTGAAAAAAACCAGCGCGAAGAAGCATGAACCCCGTGTCCTGATAGGCCCGAAACTCACAGGGAAGAACGCCACCTTGGGGAACAATCGAAAACGTCACATCGGCAGCGGCAGAAATATTGAGCACCATGGACTTCAGCACGGTGTTCTTGGGGGCTCCTGCCTGGCTATACCCCCCCCGCTCCAGGGGAACATTCACCACCGGATTTCCATTGACCCATGACAACCGGTGGTTGGCCTCTCCCTCGCTTGTGCTGAACAATGGATGGATGTATCCCATGCCTTGGGCGGTCATGGCCGCCATCAGGCCGCTTATGGTCAACCCAGAAATATGAGCCGCATCGGGCCAATACAATACAAACTGATCCCCGTTGGCGTTCCTTCCCACCCAAAACGGGCCGTACAGCGGGGATTGATCCTCTCGATACCCCAGGGCCGACAAATCCAGACCGGTTTGCGCCAGCACGGAAGAAAACGGGAGTTGCGTTTCCGTCCGCCCGCTCCATTGCGCGCAATAGGATAACTGCCGAAGAGGAACCTTAGCGGAAGATTGGAATTCGATCACCGGCCCGCCCTGGGTGGTGACCCATTGATACGTTCCGACAGATTGCTCTTGCCGATCGGTTTGGCCGTTGGAGGCCACCACCCGGGTGGACAATTGAAAGGTACCGCCCGCCTCTAAGGTCAACACTTGGCGGCAGCCACCCGTTGTCATTTCCCAACTGCCCAGCGCTTGGTTCAATGTTGCCGTGTTGGCCCCCATGTTCGGGGGGTCGCCGCCCATGCATCCGGCCAGTGCCCAAACCCCCAACCCGATCGCCACCCGCCTCACCCTATTGGTCATGGCTGTTCTCTCTAAAACAACAAGCTTCCTCCGAAAATCAGGGAATATTCCTCCCAGGTCAGCTTCGTTACCGCCCCAGGGCCACCATCTGCCGAGGGAAACACCGCCTGGGAGTTGACCCCCAGCCGGGCACGGAAAGAAGCCGTCCAGCTCACCTCATCCCGCGCTTCAAACATTCCCAGGGTGATGGTTTGCAAATCCAGCCGCCGGAACAGCGGGTCTTGGTTGTCCACCGGTGAGGTGTCGGTCGCCACCGCCACCGACCACCCAAAGGTTTCGCTCACCGTCCACAGGGTGGTGATCCCCACCTGAGTCACCGGAGAAAATTTGCTGGTCAACCCAGGAAACTGAAAGGCCACCGTGGAAGATGGCTGACTGGCCTGGGCCGATTGGATGACGCGGGGGCCCAAAGCCCCTTGAGACGTGATGTCCATTTCCATCAGATAATCCTCCCCCACCAGGGCCAAGCCAAACCGGACCACCTCTGGCTGCCCCCACCGAAATCCCGCCGCGGGCTGATCCACCACCAGGGTGTCCGTTACCGGCAGGGCGCCGTTCAACGAAGATTGTGAAACCTGGGTATAACGAACCCCCCCGCGGGAAGCCAAGGGTTCCACCGCTGGCCGCCAAGTCAGCCCCAACCGAATGCTCTTTCCCCAGTGGTATTGCACCCCCAGGGTATGGCTAATCCATTCCATCTCTCCCCAGCGGTCCACCATAGAATGTGAAACCCCGGTCAGGGTGCTGGCCCCCCCGGCCTGTTGAAATTGGTCGGTTTGTTGAGAAGATTCCTGCACCGTCATCCGGACATAACCCAGGCGGTACCCCACCCGAACCCCCCCGCCCAGGTTCACCCCCACCGCGGCCCCCGGTTCTACCCATTCCATCCGGGTAGAAGACACCCCCGCCATGGCATGGGACACCTGCCCGGTGAACCCCGGCCATTGAAAAGTCGTGAGCGGAGAGGGCGCCCCGATGACGCTCCCACGCCAACGCAGGGGCAGGTCTCCCACGGCGGGCCGGGCGAAATACAGCCCATAGGCCCAGTCTCCCACCGGTTGAGAAAAGGCTACGAAGGTTTGCCCGGCCGGATAGGATTGGGCCGTTCCAGCCCCGGCCGATACCCTGCGAGTAGAAAACAACGAACTGCTGAGAGATATTTTTTGGCTGGATTCACCTGTTAATCCAGCGGGGTTGTACCAGGCGGCCTCCGCCCCAGTCACCATGGCGGTTTGAGCGCCCCCCGTCAGAACGCCGGTTTCGCCCGGCATATCCATTCCATTGGGAACCAACAGCCCCTGCCCCCACAGGGTTTGCCCCCCGCCCCCCAAAAAAAACAACACTCCCAGCCATCCCTGCCGCCATCTCATCCTTCCGCTCCGCTGAGAAACCGGAAGACTCCGGCGACAAACCACTGAACAACGTTGAGACCTCTACATCACTTCTTTTTCCCCATCCCCCTGCCCCCATTCCCCTTTTCATGGAAAATACCTGGTGGCACAACCCCTTCAGTAGAATTGATGGTTAATACTTATTATAATATTGTTTATTTTTATTGGTATTTTTACTGGATTGTTGTTACAGAAATACCCCGAACTTATGGCAAACCACAAGTCAGTAAATCCGCGAACGGGAATAGAGCGCCCTCCAAGAATCCTGGTCCCTTTTTTCCAGGGGAAATCCCTCCGAAACAACTAATTTGGGGTACCCCGATTGTTGTGGCAGTTTTTTATGACGGGCGTTACAACAGGGTAAACCATACATATTCCCCGCCTTCCCATGAGACCCATGAAAAAGAACTCCCCCGTCCGCCTGGGTTTGATGCCCCCCATGACCGGGTTGGTGGAAATGTACGGCCAGGAAATCAGTTGGGCGGGGCAGATTGCCTGCCAAGAGGTCAACGAAAACGGCGGGGTGCTGGGCAAACCGTTGGAGTTAATCGTGGAGGATGACGGCAGCCTGCCCGACAGCGCCGTGAAAGCCGCAGAAAAGCTGACCGACCACCATCGCTGCTCGGCCATCATCGGCAACTTGTTGTCCAATTCCCGCATCGCGGTGGCCTATCGGGTGGCCGAACCCCGAAAAATTCCCTACCTGAATTTCTCTTTTTACGAGGGGGGAATTCTCTCCCGGTATTTCTTTCATTTTGCCGCCTTGCCCAACCAGCAGATTGACCGGATGATTCCCTACATGGGGAACAAATTCGGCCTGCGCATGTATTTCGCCGGGAACAATTACGAGTGGCCCCGGGGGTCCATCGACGCCGCCAAGCGGGCACTTCTTCAAGCCGGGGGCACGGTGCTGGGAGAAGAATACCTGCCCTTCGGGGCCCCCATGAAAGCCATTGAACTGCTGATTCAACATGTGCGGGCCTCTGGGGCCGATGTATTTGTGCCCTACTTCGCCGGGCAAGATCAGATCAACCTGCTAACCCTGTTCACCCAAATGGGGATGAAAAACCGGATGGCAGTGGTGATGGGCCATTATGATGAAGCCATGGCCGGGCGGTTGTCTCCTCAGGTACGGGAGGGATTTTACTCCAGCAACACCTACTTCATGACCGTCAACACCCCCCAAAACAATCAATACTTGGAACGCCTAGCCAAATTGCCGGGCGTCACCGGAATCTGGCCCCAGGGCAACGGCATTCTGACCAACTTTGGCGAGGGCACCTATTTGTGCGTGAAGGCCTTTGCCCAAGCGGCCAACGCCGCTGGGTCCTTAGACCCAGAAGCCCTGGTGGACGCCTTGGAAAGCATGACCCTGACCGGCCCCCAGGGAACCGTGGTGATGGACCCGGTCACGCACCATGCCAGGGTGAACGCCTACCTGACCCGCTGCGAGAAGGACGGCACCTTCCCCATCGTGGAGTCCTTCGGCACCCATGATCCGGTCATCCCAGAGCGCTACCGCCACATGGGCACCCAGGCCAAGCCCACCCAAGAGCACGACATGCGGCTGGCCGCCCGCATTTTGGAATACATGACCGATGGCGTGCTGCTCATCCGTGCCGAAGACGGGACCGTGGTGTTCGCCAATCCAGGGGCCGAAGCCATGTTTGGTTACCCCAGGGGGGGGCTGAATGGCCTTTCCATGGCCCGACTGTATGCCCCCACCGACCTGCCCCCCGAAGAAACCGCGCGGAGCATCAATGAACGCCTGTATCAAAGCGGGGTGTGGAAGGGAGACACTCAATATCGGAACCAACGGAATGAACCGTTTTGGTGCTCGGTGTCCATTTCCGCCTTTACCCACGCGGAGCATGGTGAAGTTTGGATGGCCGTGCAAAAGAACATCACCCAGCAAAAGCAGGCCGAAGAGCACTTGCTGGAAAGCCGAAAATACCTGTATTCGGTGATTACGGCCGCCCCCCTGGGGTTGATGACGGTAGACACCCAGGGCCGGGTCAACCTGTGTTCAGGCAACGCCCTAAGCGAAATGGGGCTGAGCGAGGGAACCTGCCGGGGGAAAACGTTGAAAACCATGTTTCCGGATTTTCCTAAAATCCTAGACAGCCTCCACCAATCTCAACAGGGAGAGGCCGTGACCCTGGACCTGCAGATTGGCCAACGGGATTACGAAATCCGGTTTTCTCCCATGTTTTTTTCCCAGAAAGACAAGCCGGAAGTGACCATGGTGTGGATGGACGTGACGGACAAAAAAATCGCCGACCGGATGAAGCGGGAATTTGTGTCCACCGTGTCTCACGAACTGCGCACCCCCCTGACCAGCATCCGAGGCGCCATGGGGCTCATCCAAACCGGTCAGATCGCGATTGTTCCCCCGGATCTGGTACCTCTGCTCGACATCATCAGCCGCAACGCCGAACGGTTGACGCTGCTGATCAACGACCTGTTAGACATCGAAAAGATGGAATATGGCGGCATGGAGTTTGACCTGAAACCCCTGGACATGAAGGGGTTGGTTCAGCATTCGGCGAACATCACCCAACCCTACGCCCAGCATCATCAGGTGTATTTGGAAGTTGCCGTGCCCGAGGCCCCCGTGTTTGTTCAGGGAGACTTCAACCGGCTGCTGCAGGTGATGTCCAACTTGATTTCCAACGCGGTGAAATTTTCTCCCCCTGGCTCCAAGGTTAACCTAAGCCTAGAGTGCCATGGAGATTCCGCCCGGGTGCGGGTAATGGACCGGGGCCGGGGAATCTCGGATGATTTTCGCGGACGCATCTTTCAAAAATTCGCCCAGCAAGACAGCACCGACACCCGCGAAAAAGGGGGCACCGGCCTGGGGCTGGCCATCACCAAAGTCATCCTGGAAAAACACACCGGCCAGATTGACTTCATTTCCCAACCCGGTCAGGGCACCGAGTTCTTTTTTGATCTTCCCACCCTTTCCCACGGCCCGGCGGACGCCTAACCTTTCCCCACCAAGTTTAGGCATTCCCGCACCATGTGTTTGGCGGCATCGCCGGGAGACAACGCCAAACTGCGGGCTTCCATCTCTTTCAACCGCTGGGGGTCTTCCAGCAGGGCAATTACCGCCTGGGCCAGCTTCTCCCCGGTGAGGGATTGTTGCTCCAGCACCACGGCGGCCCCGGCCTGCTCCATGCGCCGGGCATTTTTCAACTGGTGGTCTCCACTGGTGCCGGGGATGGGAATCAGGATGGCGGGGCGGCCCGCCGCGGCAATCTCGTTCACCGAACTGGCCCCGGAACGGCTGACCAACAGGCTGCACGACCACAGGGCCTGGGCCATGTCATCAATAAACGGCGTAAGGGTGTGGGGCACGGCATGGCTGGCGTAGCCCTGGGCCACCCAGTCTTGGTCGGCCCGGCCGGTTTGATGCAGCACGCGCAAGGGTTTTCCCCAGGCCTCCAGCCAGGGCAGGGCTGCCACCACCGCGCGGTTCACCGCCCTGGCCCCCTGGCTGCCCCCCAAAATGAACACCAGGGGAACCTCCCGTTCCGGGGCCGGGCGGGTTTGCAAGGCCAGAATTTCTTTGCGCACCGGGTTGCCCGCCACCACCGCCCGCGGAAAGATATGCTCCAGCCCCGCCACCGGCACAAAGGCCCGGCGCACCCAGCGCCCCAGCAGGCGGTTGGTCATGCCGGGGTAGGCGTTTTGTTCCTGAATCACCGTAAACCGGCGGAGCAGCACCGCCGTGGCCAGCACTGGGCCGGAAGCATACCCCCCCACCCCCACCACCACATGGGGCCGGAACCGGATCAACATCCACAGGCAGGTAATAAACGCCAACGGCAGCAACAGCACACCCCGCAGTTTTTTCCACCAAGCCACCCCATACAACCCCCGCACCGGAACCAAATACAGGGGGTAGCCTTCCCTGGGCACCACCCGGGCCTCTAGGCCATAGGCACTGCCGGCAAAGGCCACCTGGCAGTCTGGCACTTGCCGCCGAAATTCTCCCGCGATGGCCAGCCCAGGAAACAAATGCCCCCCTGTTCCTCCCCCGGCGATTAACACGCGCAGGGGCTTGGCGGATGACGTCATCCGATTCTCCGTAAAAGGTTTGGCTGGATGGTTTTCCAGCGGGAAATATTCAACAACACGCCCCCCATGAACAAGGCCCCCATCAACGCGCTTCCGCCATAACTAATAAAAGGGAGAGGCAGCCCCTTGGTGGGCATCAGCCCCATCACCACCCCCAGGTTAATCAGGGTCTGAATGGCCAACAGGGTGGTGAGGCCAAACGCCAGCAAACGGCCAAAGGCATCCGGGCAGCGGCTGGCGATTTGGAACCCCCGCCACAAGAACAACGCCAGCAGCCCCATCACCAACCAGGCCCCCAACAGCCCGGTTTCTTCGGCCAAAATGGAAAAGATAAAATCCGTGTGGGCGTCGGGGAGGAAAAACATTTTCTGTTTGCTAGCCCCAATGCCCATCCCCAGCCAGCCCCCGTTGCCAAACGCCAAGAACGATTGCACCACCTGAAAGCCGCTGCCCAGACGGTCTTGCCAGGGGTCCAGAAACGTCAGCACCCGCTCCAACCGGTAGCCCTTGGTGGCCACCAGCACAATCCCCATCACCAGAAACCCCCCACCCAACCCGGCCAAGTGGCGAGAATCGGCCCCGGCCACGAACAGCATCAGCAGAACGGTTGTTCCCAGCAGCACCATCGAACCGAAATCGGGCTGCAGCAGCAACAGCCCCAGGCATACCCCCACCACCAGCAGCAAGGGCAGCAGCCCCTGGTCCAGCCGCAACGGCTGGCCCTGACGGCGGGCCAAATAAGCCGCGGTGTAGATCATCAGCAAGGGCTTGATCCACTCCACTGGCTGGAAAGAGAACCCCCCCAGGCGCAGCCAACGGCTGGCCCCCCCGGCGTTGTGCCCCACCCCTGGAATCAACACCAGGGCCAGCAGCACCAACCCCGCTAGCAGCCCCTGGGGAATCCACTCCCGCCACAGGGAATAGGGGATCACAAACCCGGCCCCCAGGGCCGCCATGCCCAGGGTCAGGTGAATCAGATGGGTTCTCAACATGGCCGCCCCCGAGCCATACAGCCGGTCCGACAACAGGGCGCTGGCGCTGAAAATCATCACCACCCCCACCATCACCAGCAACATCATGCTGCCCAGCAGCAACAAATCTGCCCCCCCCGCCTGAAGATGGCCGTGGGAAGGGGAAGAGGGGGGGCCAGAATGAGACGAGGGAGCAGAATAGGCAGACGGGGGTGAATGTGAAGGGGGAGACAGAGAAGATTTGGAACGAGAGGGATTCATGATCACCAGGAGAAGGGGTGAAAAGTCGGCGAACGGTTACCCTGAAAGTTTCGGGCAGTCTGCGCAGGAAATCAACAAACCACAGCGGACCAGGGCGCAGCCCACCCTCCGCCTGGCCATGGCCAGCACCGCCCGTTCCATGTGGGCAGAGCGGGACCCCTTCACCCCCAAGGCCACCCCAGGCCGGTCCCACCCCCGCAGGGCTTGAATCAAGGTTTCCATGGTGGGCAGCCCCTCCACCACGCCGGGGCCAGTGTGCCGGGCCAGATCACCCACGGTGGCGGGCCGCTGTGGGTCCAGCACCAGGCAGCGGGTCAACCCGCCCAAATGGCTGCCGATCAGTTCCATGGCCTGCTCCTCCCAGCCATCCAACTCACTCAAATGCCCCAGCACCAACACCCGCTCGTTTCGTTGGATGGTTTCCAGGGTGCGGATCAGGTTCACCACGGTTTCCGGGCTGGCGTTGTAGCTGTCGTCTACCACCAAAGCCCCACCGGGGGCCAGCGTCATCACCGCCCGGCCCTTTTGCCCCGGATGATGGGAAGCCCGTTCCGCCACGGCGGTCTCTGGCACCCCCAATACCGTGGCCACCGCCCAGGCCGCCAGCAGCACCAAATGACCGTGGGGCCCTGGAATGGCCGAGCGGAAATCCACCCGGTGGTTGCCACGCACCCCGGTAAACACTTGGCAGCCCTCCGCGTCCGTCTCCAATTGTTCGGCCTGGAAATCCGCTCCCGCCGCGCCAAAGGTGAGCACCGCCACCCCCCGGTTTTTCAGTTCCTGCGCCAGGGCAATCAAGCGGGGATCGCCGCCAAACACCACCGCCGTTCCTCCCGGCCGCAGGTGGGTGAAAATTTCGGCCTTGGTTTGGTAAATGGCCTCTTGACTGCCGAACACCCCAATGTGGGCCCGCCCCACGTTCATCAGCACCGCCACGTCGGGGGGGGCCACCCGCCCCAGCCGCTCAATGTCTCCCGGGTGACGGGCGGCAAATTCCAGCACCGCCGCCTGCTGGCTGCCGTCCAACCCCAACAGCGTCATGGGCAAGCCAATATCGTTGTTCAGCGAGCCGGGGGTTTTCAACACGGTCAGGGTCCCGGCCAGCACATGGGCCATCATTTCTTTGGCCGTGGTCTTGCCGTAGCTGCCGGTCACCGCCACCACCTTGGGGCGGTGCTTGTCGATCAGAAAGCGCCCCAGGGCCGCCAAGGCCGCCAAGGTATCATCCACCAGCAACAGGGCGCCTTGAAAGCCTGGGGCTGAAGCCTCCCGGTGAACCACCGCCAGCTTTACTGGGGTGCCTGCCAACTTGGAAAGGTAATCGTGGCCGTCGGCCTGCTCACCCTTCAGGGCAAAAAAGATTTGGGCGTCTCCCAGCTTCCGGGTGTCAAAAGCTCCGCCCCGCAAAGGGGTATCCAGCGGAAAGGGGTTGGTCAGCCAGCGGCCGCCGGTGGCCCGGGCCGCCTCCTCCATGGAAATCATGCGGTCTCCTGCTTTCGTCCGGAGGGTTTTCCCCGGGGGTTCTTTTTACCGTTGGCGCCCTTTCGTTCCTTGGGCTGGGGGCGCCCTTCCGCCAGCCGCTCTTGATAACGGCCCTCACCGTCCAGCCGCCCACGAATCCAGTCCTCCACGCTGGGGTGGGGGGTCTGGGGCAGCTGCCGGTCGTTCTCTCCGGCAAAACGGGCCCGCTCCAGGTTGGCCATGTCAAACATGGCTCCCTCCACGTTGGCCCCAGTCAGGTCGGCCCGGTGCAGGTTGGCCCCCCGAAAGTCGGCCCGGATCAGCACGGCTCCCCGCAAATCGGCCCCCCGCAGGTTGGCCCCGGCCAGCCCAGCCATGTTCAGGTTGGCGCCGGAAAGGTCGGCCCCCCACAAATCGGCGCCCTCTAGGTCGGCCCCCTGCAGCACCGCCCCAACCAGCACGGCTTCCCGCAGGTTGGCTTTTCCCAGCCGGGCCCCCGCCAGCCGAGCCCCCTCCAACCGGACCTGTTCCAGGTCTTGGGGCACCAACCCCAATCGGTTCAGGTCCCGGATCAAACCCGTTTTGCGTAAAATGCCTTCCTCTCCTCCCCAGGCCCGGAAATACCCCAACTCCCGCTCCAACCGGTTGGCCAAACGTTCCCGCACCCGCATTTTGGAAAGCCCCCACACCACGGTGCCAAAAGCCAGGCCATTGAACACAGCCCCCAACGCCAGCCACACCAACAGTTCCAACAAGCCAGAATGATCCTGAATCACAGGTGTGGTCATAGGTCGAGAGTTCAAGGAGATTGGAGAGTAAGATACAAAGATATAGAAGCAAAAAGAATGAGCGTTCAAGCGTGAAATCATGAACAACCATCCGATATATTTTCCTTCACGTTATCACCTCTTTTTCCCTGGCCGCCAATGTTTTCCCTCTCCCGCCAGAAAACCCCCTCCAGCCCCATATCACCCAGTCTTTTTGTGACGCCCACAGGGGAAGGGGAAGATGCTTTTTTTACAGGCATCCGGCCTTTTCATCTGTTATGATAATTCACGGATAACCTACTTTTCCATCTCCAAGCACTCACACAAGACTTTTCAACAAGAGGAAACCCTTGTTCTCTCCCCTTCGATTGGATGCCAGCTGGAAAGATTTTTTCTGGGGCTATGTGTGGGCATCCCTGCCCCGTTCCTGGTCGGCGCTTTCCTCCCCCCTGGAGGGGTGGGGAGATAACCACCAGCGAGTTGAATTGTTAAGCGTCCGCACGGGGTTTGACCTAGCCCTCAAAGCCCTGCATTTCCCCCCAGGCAGCGAAATTCTCATGACCGCGGTGAACATTGCCGACATGGGGAAAATCATCGAGGCCAACGGGTTGGTGCCCGTTCCGGTGGATGTTGACCCCGGAACCCTGCTGCCGGATGTAGACGCCCTGGAAGCCAAAATCTCCCCCCGCACCAAAGCCCTGCTGGCGGCCCACCTGTTTGGCAGTTGGAACAACCTGGACCCGTTGGCCGAATTGTGCAAGCGCCGGGGATTGTTGTTTTTTGAAGACTTGGCCCAATGCTTTCTGGGCAAGGGCTTTACGGGCCACCCCCAGGCCACCCTTTCTTTTTTTAGTTTCGGGGCCATCAAGCGGGCCACCGCTCTGGGGGGGGGAGTGGCCTTCGTCCGTGATCCAGAACTCCGCGCCGCTATTCTCCGTTTAGAGAGTGACTATCCCTGGCAGCCCGCCTCGCAATATCGCCAGAAACTGAGGAAGTATTTTTTCGTTCATGTCATCAGCAAGCGCCCCATGTACTGGCTGCTGGTGCGGGTGGCTCCTTTCATCGGCATTTCCCACGAGAAAATGATGCGGGGGTTGGTGAAGGGCTTCCCCGACCCGGCCTCGCTGCTGCGCATGATTCGCCAGCGGGCTCACCCGGCCATTTTCCGGCTGCTGGCCCGCAAAGTGAACCACTTTCGCCCAGAACTTTTGGAAGACCACAAGGCCCGCATCGAACGGCTGCTGACCTCGATAAACGGCCGTTACACCGTGCTGGGCAACCGGGCGGCCAAGCACACCTTTTGGCTGCTGCCGCTGGTGTGCGAAGACCCAGAAAACATGCTGGCCCACCTGCGCCGCCAGGGGTTCGATGCCACCCGGGCCACCACCAGCCTGCAGGTGATTGTTCCCCAAGGGGGCGGACGGCCGGAGCAAATTGCCCCCCAAGCCGCCTGGATGATGAGCCATGTGGTGTATGTGCCGTTCTATCCCCAAACCCCGCTGGAACACCTGATCCGGGTGCTAGCTCCGGAAAAGCCTGGGTTGCAGCCCCGCACCGCCGAACCCATCATCCGGTGATGTTCCGCCATGGCAATCCCCTCCCCCTCTTGGTTCCCGCGTGTTTGCCAAACCCCAGCTTGGATTCTGCTGGCGGGGTTGACCCTGGGGGGGTGTGGCCCCCACACCATTCATGGGCAGTGGGATACCTACCGCCAATACCAGCAGGAACAAGATGCGGAGAGCATCGAGGAACTGCGGCCGTTTTGCTGTGACGCGGCAGAACCGGCCTGCGCTCCGGTGCGGCGGATGCACGGAGAAGCCTGCTTGGCCCTGGCCCGGGAGGACCTGACCAAGCAAAACCTTCCTCAAGCCAGGGAGCGGTTAGACTGCGCCATCCATTGGTTGGGCCGAACCCTGGAGGCCTTGCCCCAGGACCGCCCGGAGGAAACCCCCCCGCTTTCTCGGCAAGAGGTTTTTCTCACTTGGCTGGCCGCCGGGCAACTGCGGCTGGAGCACCCCTCTTCCGCCAAAGAATGGAAGAAGGGGTATGAAGACCAGAGGGAACGATTGACCTTGTTTCAGCGGGAGTTCCCCGGCCACCCGGAAGGGACCCTGGGAGGGGCCAGGGCCGACCTGGCCCGGGTGAAAGCCCGGTTTGTGTGGGAAACCCCCGGCCCCGAAGAATGCCCCGCCCTGAAAGAAAGCCTGAACCGCCTGAACCAACTTCGGTTGAGGGGAGATTCGCTGGAAGCCCGGGAAATGGCCGGTTTGGTTCGGGATATTTCCTTCGCCCGGAACGCATGGCTGCACTGCGCGGATTAACTTTTCCGCATGATTGAGGTTCCCCTTGGGTTGTGATGAAATACCTTCACCCAAGACGATTGTTCAACCCATCTTATTCCATTCCCTTTTTCCATACGGTGCCCATGCCCTCCTTCGATGCCGTGTCCGAAGTGAACATGCATGAAGTAACCAACGCGGTGGATCAGGCCAATCGCGAGGCCGGAACCCGCTTTGACCTGAAAGATTCCGGCTCGACGGCGGAACTGAAGGGCGAGGAAATTTTGTGCAAAAGTGCCACGGAATTCAATCTGAAACAGTTCTTGCAAATTCTCGAGGGCAAGCTGGCCAAACGTGGGGTGGACATTCGCTCTCTGGAATGGGGAACGATGGAAGTCTCGGGAAAAGAAGCCCGCCAAACCGCCAAGGTTAAGCAGGGACTAGACACCCCCCTGGCCAAAGACATCGTGAAGGCCATCAAAGCTTCTGGGGCCAAAGTACAAGCCGCCATTCAAGACGGCAAGGTGCGGGTGACTGGCAAGAAAAAAGATGACCTGCAAGAAACCATTGCCCTGTTGAAAAAAGAAAACTTTTCCCTCCCCCTGCAATTCGTCAACTTCCGAGACTAATCCAGTGCCGAGACCCGGTTGTTTCCATAGGCCCCTGCCCCCATGACCCCCGAAAACCTGCTGCCGTTTTCTCAGGCATTGCGCCAAGTGTTAGACCACACGGCGTTGCTGCCCAGGGTGGAAGAAGTTCCCCTGGCAGAGGCCCTGGGCCGGTTTCTGGCGGAAGACGTGAAGGCCAGGGAGAACATCCCCGTGGCCGACAACTCCGCCATGGACGGCTACGCCCTGCGAGCCGAAGATGGGGGGGAACCCCTGCGGGTGAGGGAAGTGTTGGGGGCCGAACAGGTGGCGGCGGCCCCGCTGGAACCAGGCGAAGCGGTAAAAATCATGACCGGGGCACCCATTCCCCCAGGGGCCGACGCCGTGGTGATGGTGGAACACACCACCGTGGAGCAGGGTCGGGTGCGGGTGCTGAAGCCGGTAAAGGCGGGGGCCAACATCCGCCGGGCCGGAGAAGACATCCGCCAAGGCGAAACGGTCTTTTTGCCCGGAGAACGGTTGACCCCCGCCCGGGTGGGCATGCTGGCCAGCCTGGGAATTCCCCGGGTGAAGGTGCGGGGGCGGCCCAGGGTGGGGGTGCTGCCCACGGGCAACGAACTGGTGGGGGCGGGGGAACCCCTCAAGCCGGGCCGGGTGAGAGACTCCAACAGCCACACCCTGGCCGGGCTCATTCTCCAGGCCGGAGCAGAGCCGGTGGTGTTCCCCGTGGTCTCGGACACACCGGAGGATTTGAAACAACGCATGTCCGCGGCCCTGGCCTCCACCGATCTGCTCCTCACGTCGGGGGGAGTCTCCATGGGGGATTTCGATTTCGTGGAACCCATGGCCCGTGAACTGGGGCTAACCATCCATTTTCACAAGCTGAACATCAAGCCGGGCAAACCCGTGGTGTTCGCCACCGGCGGGGGAAGAACCCTGTTTGGGCTGCCGGGAAACCCGGTGAGCGTGATGGTGGGCTTTCTGCAGTTTGTCCGCCCCGCCTTGTGGAAAATGGCAGGCAGCCCCCAGTTGGGCCCCAGGGTGATGACCCTTCCCCTGGCCCAAGCCTTTCAAAAAAATGACGGCAAACGCCATTTTTTGCGGGGGGTGGTGTCTCTGGGCCCCCAGGGCCTGAGCGTGCGGCTAACCGGAGAGCAGGGATCGGGCATGCTGCATTCCATGGGGCGGGCCAACGCGTTGGTGGTGGTGGAAGAAGACCGCAACCAAGTGGCCCCAGGAGAAATGGTCCGGGTGGAACTGCTGGACGGCGAAGCCTGGGGAGAACCCTAATCCCCGCCCCAGTTAAAGCCCTCTGCCGTGCTAAACACATGCGAATGTTCACCCCTATGCAGGATTCAGCAATGCTTTCGTCTCAAAACAAAAATAACCAGAAAAAAACTCCCGCTGAATGGGTGTTTTATTTGTTGCTGCTGGTGTTAATGATTGGGCTAGGGGTAGCCGTGTGGTGGGTGCTGCAACAGAACTGGCTGGTGAAGGTGGCCGAGATCAACCGCTGGCTGGCCGACCACTTTATTGCCCAATGGGGTTATGTGGGGGTATTTGTCTTAATGACCATCGAATCCACCTTTCTGCCCATTCCCTCCGAGATCATCATCCCCCCCGCCGCCGACTTGGCCCGCCGCTCGCCGGATTGGCGGCTGGATATGGTGATCGCCATGGGTGTGCTGGGCTCGGTGGCGGGTGCCCTCATCAATTACACCCTGGCCCGCTGGCTGGGGCGAAGCGCCACGCTGGCCTTGATTCATCGCTGGGGAGGCTATGTGCATGTGCGGGAGGAGAACTACCTGCGGGGGGAGCGCCTCTTCCAACGGCATGAGATCATGGCTACCCTGACGGGTCGTTTGCTGCCGGGGGTACGTCACTTGATTTCTCTACCCGCCGGTTTGGCCCGCATGAATCTGGCCTCCTTTTGCCTGTTCACCGCCCTGGGCTCTGGTCTGTGGGTTGGAACCCTGGCTTGGCTGGGGTATTCTTTTGGACAGGATCCGGAAACCCTGGCCATGCAGATGAAAGCCTCTTCCCAGTGGCTGGCCCTGGGCACGGCTTTGGTTGTGGGGGCCTATCTGGCCTGGAACCACACTCTCCGGAAAAAAGCGCCCTCCCCGTGACCCTTGTGTTGTGGCCATTGTTACGTGACCATTGTCAAACGTCTCGCAGGCGGGTAAATAACGATTACACGGGTTTTCATTCTCCATCCAACGATCAAGGGATCTTTATGGAAGAAGTGCTGAGTATCACGGTCAAAGGGCGCGTTCAAGGCGTGGGTTTCCGTTACCACACCGAATCGGTGGCCCGCAAGCTGGGCGTGGCCGGATGGGTGCGCAACATTCCCAGCGGAGAAGTGGCCATTTTGGTCAAGCTCACCCCCAAAACCAGGGATTCTTTCTTGGAGGCCATCCGCCGGGGGCCCCCCATGGCCCAGGTAGACAGCCTGGAAATTCACAAGGCGCCCCCCCACATGACCTGCCCCGACACGGGCTTCACGGTGCGGTTTTAAGGGGCATCCACCCCGCAAAACCAATAAATCCGGGGGTTCACCGCACGAACCTCCGGGGAAAATCATATTCCATAACATTCCCCTAGCCTCTGGTAAAAAAAAATCTCAAATCCCTGTTGACAAGCAGCGCATTTTTGCAAATCTTTGGATAGTTCTCACGCGAACTTCGCGGGACGGAGAACAAAACCATGGGTGCATTGGAAGCCCCTCTCTGGCAGTGCCGAACGCGCGCAGAAGGGATGCAATTCACACCGACCAACAATCCCTTTTCCCCACAAGGAGAAATAATGACCAAAGCCGAACTGATCGATAAGGTGGCCGAGAAAGCCAAGGTGACCAAAGCCGATGCCGCCAAGGTGATTGCCGGGCTTTTGGAAAACATCACCAAAGCCATGACCAAGGGAGACGATGTGACCCTGGTGGGCTTTGGCACGTTCACCGTGTCCAAACGGGCGGCCCGCACCGGCCGCAACCCCCAAACCGGGGCCTCCATCAAGATCGCGGCGGCCAAAGTGCCCAAATTCAAAGCCGGTAAAGCCCTGAAAGACGCGATCAACAAGCGCTAATCTTTTAGGTTGGGTTGTGTCAAACAAAATCCCCTGCCCAGAAATGGTCAGGGGATTTTTTTTGGAGATTGAATATTTGAGACCTCTGCATAACCTGGGTTTTTGCCATGAAACGGGGATTGGGGGGCAAGGGGATGGGAATAAATAGGTTATGCAAAGGTCTCGATTGGGTAAATGCCATCCGCTTTCACAGCATACGAATGGGGGTGAAGTATGGCGGAAGTGCGAGAAAGAAAGAAAGAAAGAAAGAAAGAAAGAAAGAAAGAAAGAGAAAGAGAGAGAGAGAGAGAGAGAGAGAGAGAGAGAGAGAGAGAGAGAAGGGAGAGGCGAATGATTCCAGCTGAGAAACTATCCAGTGGTGTGAACAATTAATTCTTGCCGGTAACGGTCGAATAGGTTCGATTTGCTCATCATGCCGATAAAGATGCCGTCCTCTACCACCGGCAGACTCCACGCCCCGGAAGACTCGAACTGAGCCACCGCCTGACGCAGGGATTGAGCCACGTCGATCACGGGGAGATTGGTATGCATCACTTCCCCCATGGTCATGATGGGATACAGGCTGCGGTCGAACAGGTAAGGGCGGATGTCGTCCAAATAGACCACCCCCAGCCAATGATGGTTTTTTTTATCCACCACGGGAAAAATATTGCGCTTGGCGCGCTTGAACACATCTACAAATTCCCCCAGCAACATTCCCTCGTGCAGGACCTCTTGCTTTTGGTCCATTAATTCCTTCAACTCCATGGTTTGCAGCAAGTGCTGGTCCGACCCCTTTGAAGCCAAATGCCCCCGGCGGATCAACTCACGGGTGTACACCGAGCCTTCCTCGAAGAAGTAGCTCACCAGCATGGCGGTCACCGTGGTGATCATCACTGGCAGGATCATGTGATATCCCCCCGTGGTTTCCAACACCAGAAACATACCGGTCAGGGGGCCGTGCATCACCCCCGCCACCATCCCCGCCATGCCCACCAGGGCAAAGGCCGATTCGCTGGCCAAAAACATGCCCGGCAGAACCGTTTGGGCCAGCCTCCCAAAGCCAAACCCCAGGGTAGACCCCAGCACCAGCGAGGGGGCAAAAACTCCACCAGCACCCCCAGACCCCAGGGTAAACACCACCGAAATAAACTTGAGCACAATGAACGCGGCCAAGATGGCGGGGGTAAATCCTTCTCCCCCCGTCATCAAGGTCTTGATGGCCTCATAACCATCGTGCAGCACCGCTGGCTGCACCCAGCCGATCAACCCCACCAACAGCCCCCCAAACCCAGCCGTGGCCCAGGCTGGCCAACGCAGGCGCTTAAACAAGAATTCTCCTGTCGAAAGCCCCCTGGCCAACAGAACACTTAATCCTCCCGCCGCGGCCCCCAGCAGCACGCAGGCCACCAAGTCTGCCGTGGCAAAATGAAATTGCTCATGTTGAAAAGCGATCTGGTTGCCCATCACCAAGCGGCTGACCTGGGTGGCGGTCACCGCGGCCACGATGGTGGGGAGAATGGTGAGGGCGTTCCATTCCCTCAAGATCACCTCCAACGCGAACACCATCCCAGTTAAGGGCGCGTTAAAGATGGCCGCCACCGCGCCCGCCACCCCATAGCCCATCAGGTGAACCCGCCGCCGTTCATTGACCGACATCATTCTGCCAGCGGAAGACCCTATGGCCCCCCCGCTGGTGGCAATGGGGCCCTCCAAGCCCGACGACCCCCCAGAACCCACGGTGAGAAAACTGGCCAGTAAGCGCGACCAAACCATGCTCAAGGGAAGTCGCCCCCCGCCCAGGCTGGCCGAGCGAATCATTTCTGGAACACCATGGCCCAAGTCATCTTTTAACCAACCGCGAATATACCAAGCCGACAGGGCCGCCCCCGCGGCGGGAAGCAAGATCATTGTCCAATGCCCGTGCCAGGGGGCCAGGGCCTGGGTGGCCCCGTGCACCGACAGGTTCAATGCCACCGCTGGGAGGGCGCTTACCAACCCCACCCCGGCGGCCATGACCATCAACAGAGCGGCTTCTTTGGCCGAGGTACGGTGAAACCGGTTGTCCGGCTTGGTTGGTTGAGTAGAACGGAGGGATGCGGGAGTCATGGAGAAACGGGGGGCAGCAGGCTTTGAATTCGGGCCAGCAGGTCTTCGGCGGGGGGCTGCCCCAGCAGCCAATTCCTGGTGTCTGGGTGATTGAGTAAATGAGAGATATGGGCCAGCATTTTCAAGTGCCCCTTCACCGTGGAGCATATCAACAAAAATACCAGGGTCACGGGCTGTCCATCCAGCGATTTAAAATCCACGGGCTGCCGCAGATACCCCACCGCCGCCAGGGGCCCCCCTAACCCCCAGTTTCGTGGGTGCCGGGGATGGGGAATGGCCACCCCAAAGCCCAACCCGGTGGAGGCCAGTTCCTCTCGCTCCTCCAAGTCCTGCACCAGGGCCGCGCGCAGGTGTTCCATGCCAGGGGGAATGGTAAGCCGTTGCACCAGGTGGTCGAACACTTCCGCCGGGGTGGCCCCCTCCACCCCTTGATGAATGCCCCCCCGGCGAAACGCTTCGATTAAATCGGAGGATTCTTCCAAGGCCCCCTGCCCCTGATGGGAAAGGGCCCCGATCTTCTTGTGGCTGGCCCAGGCCTCTAACTCAGAGCGAAAGAAACGGAATTGACCATGGGATCTGTGGGCGGGCACCACCCCTTGCCGAATCCAGCGATGAACCGTTTTCTCGGCGACATTTAACAACTCGGCCGCCTCTTTTACCGAAATGTCTTCCACCACCCTGTACCTTGGAAAGAATCTGGAAATGCCAAAACAGCGAACATTCCAAAAAAAACCACCCCCGGCATTCATTGTTTGGATGCCAGGGGGGGAAATGTCAAGACAAGAGATAGGGCAAACCAGCGAAACGTTACGAAGCCTTGGGCAGGAACAATTTCACCCGGGTTCCCACATTGCGGCGGGTAATGATGCGCAGGCGGCCATGGCTGTTTTCCACGGCTTTCCACACCGCTGGCAAGCCCTCGGTATCGGGCCTGTCCGGATCGCGATAAGCGGGGTTAAACAGCACTTTGAGCAATTCTTTGGGTTTGGTAGGGGTTTTGACTGGCTGGGCCAGCATGCCCTTGGTTCGGGCCTTTTCCTCTACCTGCCGCAGGTTGATGCCAGCGCCGTCATCCGACAACGAAAGCATCCAGCCGTCTTTTCTGGGCACCAAATCCACCTTAAGCAGGCCATCGGTGGTTTTACCACGGGCTTGCCGCTCTTCCGGATTTTCCACCCCATGAACGATGGCGTTTTCCAAGATTTCCCGGGCCGCGGGAAGAATCTGCTCCATCTGTTCCGGGGCCAGCCGAGACAGGGCGGGTCCGTCCAATTCAACCCGCACGGTTTTGCCGTGCTGAGCGGCCAAGTGGGTCATTTCCGCAGCCAACCGCCCAAAGGGGGTAGACTCATCCAAGGGAAGCGAGCTGACCTGCGCTGAACGGGGAGAATCGAAACGACTCACCGGGGGTTTCATGTGCCGCAGGGTGGCCCGGGCGTGATCCATGCTGCTCCGCAACCCGCTGCCCAAGCGGGCCACAACCCGACCTGGGGCATGATACAGCCGGGAAAACTGTTGGCGAATCCCCTGAAACCAAGTTCCACCCTGGGCGTTCCCACCGCGAAAGTATTTCCATACCCAGCGGAAGGCCAAGGCCAGCAGCAGGAACAAAACGATGAATCCACCTAGGAAATACCAAGGGCTATTGGGGTTTTTCCGAATGGCCGAGGCCGTGCCTTTGGGCAGCCACTGCTTCTTCTCCAAGGATTTAATCCAGGGTGAAGTGGTAGAGACCAAGTATTTACCGCCCTCCTTCGCGCCAGAAGCGGCAGACTTATACGCTGCCACCGCTGTATCTTTGGTTTTTATGGCAAAATCTCCCATGGCCCCGGTGGCAGCCGATAGGGTATTCCCGGCCCCCCTTACGGCAGAGCCCACCCCCTTCGACACGGCTTCCACAGCCTGGGATCCCACTTCTTTCACGCTGGCCACGGCCTCACTGGTTTGCTGGGTAAGCGAAGGGCCAGACTCTTCCTGAGTAGACTGATTGGGGGGTTTTACCTCGCTTTTGCTGCACCCCGCCACCAGCAGAGACAACGTCAGCATTCCTGCCAGCAGCCCTATTCCAATGAATGGAATCGGTTTTCTTGATTTCATGGTCTTCCCCTTGGATAAGGAATCGGAAAGGAATCTTTCAAACATCAACTGATCATCCTGAAATGATTATAGCAGAACGGATATGTTCACGCCATGGTCTGGCCCCCAACCTCTGTTTCGGGGGAAATATCCATTTCTTAAGGCTGGTTTTTCTCTCTCTGATCTATCTGTTTGGTGAACTTATCTTTTCAATATCCATCAAAAACCTTGCCAGAAGGCCGGGATTTGCCCGCTAGACAGCGCCTGCCCCAAGGGAAACCCCAAGGGAAAGAGGCCGGGAGACAGAAAAAAAGAGGTTTTGCAGAGGACTCGGACTGTGTAAGAATGGCCAAACCCTTTGGAGTACATAAATGAGGCCACCCGCAGGAAATCTCTTTCCAAAACAGAAACTTTCCAAAGCCGTTCGTTGGCTGGGGATATGTGTATTCCTAGGTCTTGCCGGGGGAGTTTGGGCCGACCAGGAGCGGGTGGTCCACCAGTGGGAACGCGTGTATGAAGCCCAGATCGACGGCCAAGAGGCCCTGGTATTCATTGGCCCCATTGGCCGGGCCAAACTGGCCGTGGGTGATTTGGATGGCGATGGGCGGCCAGACTTGTTGGTGGGCAAATCCGATGGGCGGATTCTGGTGTTTCGCAACCAGGGCAAACCCAATGCCCCCGCCTGGCATGTGGTGAACGAAAACCTGGGGGTAGCCCCCGCCGGAAGAGGCCCGGTGGAAGATCATGATATGGCCCCCCTAGATGTGGGCAGCAACGCCGCGCCTTACCTGGCCGACCTGGATGGAGACCAGGACCTGGATCTGTTCGTGGGGTCGGGAGATGGCTTGGCGTTTTACCGCAACGAAGGAAACCGCTACCTGCCCAGGTTCCGGCTGGTCTCCACCGATTTTCTGGGGAAAAAATTCGGGCAGAATCTGGTGCCCTCCGTTGCCGATGTGAACAGCGATGGTCTGCCCGACCTAGCCGTGGGCAACGAAAAAGGAGAAGTTTGGCTGCTGCTCAACGATGGATTGAAAGGCACCCCTTCCTTTTGCGCCGATCTGGGCCCCCGTTCTTCTTGTAAAGCCCCCCCCAAATTGCTGGCTTCCCTGGCCCCCAACGACAACGCGGCCCCGGAGTGGGCCGACTTGGACGGCGACGGGGACTTGGACCTGCTGGTGGGCCAAAGCGATGGTCATCTCACGTTTTATCGGAACATCGGCACCCCCCGGAACGGAAACTGGGAAAAAAGCACGGATCGCTTCGCCTTGTTGGATGCCGGAGGATATTCTGCCCCACGGCTGGTGGATGTGAATGGAGACCGTAAACTGGAGATGCTGCTGGGCGCCGATGGCGAGCGGGTGACGTTCCTCACCGGAAGTGGAGAGGATTGGTCGCAGGATAACAAGAACCTGTTGGGGGTCAACCGGCTGGGCGGAGAAGGCTATGGATTCAAAGCCGCCATTGGTGACTTGAACGGCGATGGCCGAAATGACTTGGTGATCGGCACCCGGGCCGGAAAAATTCTGCTGTTCGAAAACGCCAGCCGGGGAGGAGCCCTGGCCCTGAAGAAATGGGGGGGGCCGTTGTTCCCCGGAACCCTGACCCACGCCGCCCCAGCCCTGGCCGACGTGGATGGAGACGGAGACCTGGACCTGGTGGTGGGGGGAAACAACGGCCGCTTGGCCTTATTCCGCAATCAAGGTTCTCCTCGCCGCCCCGATTTTCAACTGGAAAATGTCTATTTTGGAAACATTGACGTGGGAGCCCTGTCTGTTCCCGTATTCGCAGACTTGAACAACGATGGCCTGCCAGACTTGGTGGTGGGCAACAGTTTGGGAAACGTTGTTTATTTTGAAAATAAGGGAAGCAAAACAGTTCCAGAATTTGTGCTAAAAACCCTGAAGCTGGCCGGCATGAAAGCCCCCTCCCACGCGGCGCCAGCCATGTTTTCCTGGAATTCCACCGGAGCCCCCGACCTGGTGGTGGGGGCGCGCTCTGGTAACCTGATGAGCGCGGTCCGTAATCTAGACACCCCCCCCAAAAACAAAAAAGGCTGGCAAGGGGTGCAACCCTGGCAGGAACTGCGGGGAGATTCCTTCAGCGCCCCCGCCATGGGAGATCTGACCGGAGACGGCAAGCCCGACCTGCTGCTGGGAACCGGTGAAGGGGCCTTTTTGTTTTGGAGGTACGCCGGTTCCAAAGCAGGCGCGCCGCCGACTGGGGCACCGCCCAAATCTGCCGGAACCGATCTGGATGCCGGACAGGGATTTGTGGCCCAGGGCAGCCTGGAAGACACCGAGGGAGAAGACCAAAACGACCTGGAACACCGGGAAGACCTGCGCCTGGATTTACGAAAAGACGGCCCCTTAGACCCGGTGCTGGTGGAGGAGGATGCCCCGCTGTCTCACCTGAACACCGGGCGCAACACTTACCCCACCGTGCTGGATGACAACGGCGATGGACTGCCCGACCTGCTGGTGGGCAACGCCGCCGGGCAATTGCTGCTGTTCATCAACCAAGGCCCCAAAGACAATCCCACCTGGGAGCTGCTCACCAACCGGTTCGCGGGTTACTCTCAGGGGCGAAACGCCGCGCCAACCATGGCCGATGTCACTGGAGACGGCCTGGAAGACCTGATTGTGGGCAACGAGGAAGGACGGATGTTCTTTTTTGAAAACCTGGGCCCCCGGAAAAACCCGGAGTTTATTTTGCGGCCCAAGGCCATGTCATCGGTGCGGGCCGGGCGTAACGCCGTTCCCGCCCTGGCCGACCTTACCGGGAATGGCCGCCTGGAACTGTTGTCGGGGTCTTTGCAAGAGGGCGTTCTGCTGTTCCAACGAGTGCCGGGAGAATTCCCCGACTTCAAGGTGACCCAACGAAACTTTTTGCCTTTGCCGCGGGTGGTCAACGCCGCCCCCGCCTTTGGCAACCTGACCCGTGGAAAAACCCTCCAACTTTTGGTGGGAACCGACCATGGCGGCATTGTGGTGCTCGAACCCGCCGGGACGGATATCGCCCGGGCCTCTGGCTGGCTGGTAAAAGGCGGATTGCTGGAGGGCCTGAAGATCCCCCCCGGAAGCCACCCCGTGGTGGTGGACCTGGACGGAGACGGCGACCCGGACCTCATCGTGGGAAGCGACAAGGGGCCGCTCAAATTCTACCGCAATCAGGCCGTGCCCACGGCGGGCCATTAAGAACCCACAATCACCGGGGACACTCCCCCACGGCTCGGTTATCCCCGCAGCTCCCGTTTCAAGATTTTTCCGGTGGCGTTCATGGGCAGGCTGTCCCGAATTTCCACCATCCGAGGATATTTGTAAGAAGCCATCTGCTCTTTACTCCAACTGATAATTTCTTCCGGCTGGGTCTTGGCCCCCGGCTTCAAAATCACATAGGCCTTCACTTCTTCTCCCATTTCTTGGTGGGGGACCCCCACCACGGCAGCCATGCTGACCGCGGGGTGGGTCATCAACACTTCTTCCACCTCGCGTGGATACACGTTAAACCCGCCCCGCAGCACCATGTCTTTCAGCCGGTCTACAATATACAAGTAACCTTCATCATCCATTTTCCCCAGGTCTCCCGAATGGAACCATCCGTTTTGGATGGCTTCCCGGGTTTGCTCCGGTCGGTTGATGTACCCTTTGGTCACGTTGTGCCCACGAATGACCACTTCTCCCACCTCGTTGACCGGCACGGGCTTTCCATCCTGGCCCACCACGGCCACTTCCACCCCCCGGATGGCCGTGCCCACCGATCCGGGCTTGGCTGGGAGGTCTAGGGAATTAAAGGTAGCTACCGGCGATGTTTCGGAAAGACCGTATCCCTCCAGAATGGAAATGTTGAATTTTTTCTCGAACCCCTTTAACACCTCCACCGGCATGGAAGACCCCCCCGAAACCCCCAACCGCAGGGTGTCGGTGATTTTTTTCAGGTTAAAGTTCTTCTCGGCATCGGGAAGGTTCAACATGGCCCAATACATGGTGGGCACCCCGGCAAACATGGTCACGTTTTCCTTTTCCATCAGGCCCAGGGCCCCGGCGGGGTCGAATCGGGCCATCAACACCAAGGTGTTCCCGGCGATGATGCCAGCGTTCATCTGGCAAACCTGTCCAAAACTGTGAAACAGCGGCAGGGCCACCAAGTGAATGTCCTGAGGCTTGGATTGGAATAGGTCCACGCAAGACATGGCGTTGAAGCCCAGGTTGGCATGAGTTAGTTCGGCTCCCTTGGGCTGCCCGGTGGTACCCGAAGTATACAGAATCACCGCCGTGTCATTGGAATTCACCGCGCATAGATCCCCCATGGGAGCCTGCCCCTTCAAAAAGGCATCGAAGGTAGGAACCCCCTCGATGGGAGATGGGGATCCGGGTAGGGCCGGAAGAATCCAAAAGTGTTTGCAGGTATCGGTGGCTTTGAAGCCCTCGTGGCCTTGCTGGCCCATGGGCAGTTCCGCCGTGCCCTGAAAACAAAAATACGCCTTGGCCCCAGAGTCTTGCAGGTGGTAGGCAATCTCCCGCCCCTTTAACAACACGTTCAACGGAACCACCACCCCGCCTGCTTTCAATATTCCGTAATAGATCATGGGGAAGTAGGGCAGGTTGGGGCAGGTAAGGGCCACCCGGTCTCCTGGTTGAATGCCCGCGGCCTTCAGCCCGTTGGCCACCATGTTGCTTATGGCATTCAACTCCGCATAGGTGGTGGCTTTGTCGTTGAACACCACGGCCTTTTTGCCGGGGTGGCGTTTGGCATTGGTCACCAAAAAAGCAGCCAGATTGGACATAAAAACCTCTCCCGTTGGTGTGGGCGAATAATTGGCCCTTGCGAAATAACCTGGGGCCTGTTAGTTGATGGTTTAACTACCATCCTTTTTTTAACTTTTTTGCAACCCCCCCAGGGGAATGAACACATGAATCCATGGCGGGTGGTTTTATGGGCCGTGTGGGGAATGGTATTTGTTGGCCAAGCGGAGGCCTTCGATACTTACCCGAAGGTTAAAGCCCTGCAAATGGAGATGCCCCAGGATGTTCGTTCGCATATTTCCCGCCGGGCGGAATGTGACCCTACATACCAACACACCCCGAACGTTCTACACACGCTAGATCAAACCAGGAGCGCCTATCCATGAAACTTGAAATTCTGCGGAAAACCCCCAAGGGGACCACAAAACATCCTCCGGTGTTGTTTGTCCATGGCATGTGCCACGGGGCCTGGTGTTGGCAAGATCAATTCCTGCCCTACTTCGCCGAGCAGGGATACTCCGCCGCCGCGCTTAGCCTGCGGGGCCATGGCGCCAGCGAAGGCCGGGCCTCTCTGCGGTGGGCCTCCATTCAAAATTACGTGGATGACGTGGCCCAGGCGGTGAAAGAACTGGGAACCCCGCCCATTCTGGTGGGCCATTCCATGGGCGGGTTCATTGTTCAGAAATATTTGGAAACCCATTCCGCCCCGGCAGCCGTGCTGCTGGCTTCCGTTCCCCCCAGCGGAATTATGGGGCCCTCGCTGCGGGCGGCCAAGCACCACCCGCTTCTTTTTGCCAAGGTCTGCCTGACGTTTAGCATTTATCCCCTCATTCACACACCGGCTTTGTTCAAACAGCTTTTTCTGTCGCCCAGTTATCCCGACCCACTTGCGGAAAAATATTTTTCCCTGGCCCAAGACGAAGCCTTCCGGGCCTACCTGGACATGCTGTTTTTTACGCGGGTAAGGGCAAAGAAAGTCACCACCCCCCTGTTGGTGATGGGCGCCGCAGACGACAACGCCATTCATGTGAACGAAGTGAAGGCCACCGCCCGGGCCCATGGAACCCAAGCCGTCATCCTGCCCCACATGGGCCATGACATGATGTTGGAAACCCGCTGGCAAGCCACGGCGGATGGTATTTTGGAATGGCTGAAGAACAAAGGGATGTAAGAAGCCTTTCCTGGTCTCTTGAATTCCTTCCAAAGACATTTTGCTCAGGTTCTCTTTTTTCGGTATAACCAAAGCCGGAAATAGGACCTCTATTTTTATTCACTCTTACAAGCTCGCCCCATGCTTGCCAAAACCCTGTCGGCCACCGTGCTGGGCGTGGAAGCCCACCCCATCCAGGTGGAGGTAGACTTGGCCATGGGCCTGTCGGCCTTCACCATTGTGGGGCTGCCAGACGGCGCTATTCGGGAGAGCAAAGAACGCATCGTGGCGGCCTTGTCGAACAGCGGGTTCCCCTTCCCGGTGCGGCGAATCACGGTGAACCTGGCCCCAGCCGAAATGCGCAAGACCGGTTCGGGGTTTGACCTGGCCATTGCCCTGGCCCTGTTGGGGGCCCTGGACCACGTCACCCCGGAAAGCCTGGAGGGGTTGATGATGGTGGGGGAATTGTCGTTGGAGGGACGGGTGAGGCCCGTGCGGGGCATTTTGCCCATGGTGCTGGCGGCCCGAAAGCTGGGCCTGCGGGGGGTGATTCTCCCCCGAGACAACGACATGGAAGCGGGAATTGTGGATGGGGTGACCCTGCTGCCAGTGGAAACCCTGGCCGAAGCGGCGGAAGTTCTGCGGGGAGAACGGGTGCCCACCCCCCGTCCAGTGAACGCCCGGGGGTTGTTTGAGCAGGCCCGAAATTACCCGGAAGACCTGCGAGACGTGAAGGGGCAGGAACAAGTGAAACGGGTTTTAGAAATCGCCGCCACGGGCAACCACCACCTGTTGATGGTCGGCCCCCCCGGCAGCGGCAAAACCATGCTGGCCCGGCGGCTGCCCACCATTCTGCCCCCCATTTCGTTTGAAGAAACCCTAGAAACCACCCGCATTCATTCTATTGCGGGACTGCTGGGGGCGGGGCAGCCCCTGGTGGCCCGACGGCCCTTTCGGGTGCCCCACCACTCCATCTCTCCGGCGGGGCTGGTGGGTGGCGGGTCCATTCCCCAGCCGGGAGAAATCTCCCTGGCCCATAACGGGGTGTTGTTCCTGGACGAGCTGCCCGAATTTCCCCGCCCAGTGCTGGAACTGCTGCGCCAGCCCCTCGAAGACCGCAGCCTTACCATCGCCCGAGCGGCCATCAGCCTAGAGTTCCCCTGCTCCATCCTGCTGGTGGCGGCCATGAACCCCTGCCCCTGCGGCTATCTGGGAGACCCCTCCGGGCGCTGCGCCTGCCCCCCCATGGCCGTGGCCAAATATCGCTCCAGAATCTCCGGCCCCTTACTGGACCGCATCGACCTGCATGTCGACGTGCCAGTGGCCGCCTTCGATCAATTGTCAGACACAAGGCGGGGGGAGGAATCGGCGGCGGTGCGGGAGAGAGTGCGGGGAGCACGGGAACGGCAGGGAGCCAGGTTCCAAAACTCGGCCACCCGCCACAACGGCATGATGACCCCAGGAGAAATTGAAGCCCACTGCCAGCCCACGCCAGAAGGACTAGAACTGCTGCGGCGGGCCATGGATCGGCTCAAGTTATCGGCACGGGCTTACAGCCGGGTGCTCAAGGTCAGCCGTACCATCGCCGACCTGGCCGACAGCCCCGATATTCTTCCCGCCCACATTGCCGAGGCCGTGCAATACCGCAAGCTAGACCGAGAAACCCATTAAGAGCGCGGATACCTCGGGGGCTTATCCGCTTGCTGGGGGGGCTTCTACCAACTTATATCCCTTAGGGGGAGCAAAGCGTTTCAAGTCGAGGGTTGGGGTTTCCTCATAACGCATATATTGCACCGCCTGCTGTTTGGTGCCCTTGGTCATTTCCACGCGATAGGGCAGGTTTGTTTTTTTATTTACAAACAACCGCAGGGTATATCCCTCAAGTTTTACCCGCCACACCTCGCACTCCACCCCGTTCAATACTTTCGCGGGCTCTGGCTTGGCCCGGTGCTTCGAAAAAAATTCTTTTTCCCTGCCGAATTCCAACTTGTGTATTTCCTCGGCCTCTTCCACCCCAAACAACGGCGCGTGAACGGAAATATCCTCGCTGGTATCCAGCCTATGCTGCCCGGTTTTAGACACTTCATCCAACTCCCAGGCATTGGGGGCATCGGCAATCATCAGGGGTTTTACCCGCTTGCCCTTGTCGTTGCGGAGTTCGGGCAGTTCAAACCGGGCGTATTTATAACCAACCCGCCAAATCCTCACCACAGACGGTGTGTTGTTTTCCCCTCCCACCTGATGAACCACTTCCATGTAAATCTGTGGCTCGTCCTCCTTCAGATCCTGCCCCCAAGCCGAGGTATGGGAGCAACAAACCATGAACACCGCCAGTCCCCAAAACCAAAGCCCTATTCCCCTGAAATGGTTTTTATTCATCCGAAGATTTTACCCTGTCGTGAAATGAATAAAGGATTGAAATGAAAAAGAATGGAGGGAGTGCGCATCAAAAATCTCCAATTTTTAGCCCCGATCATCAGGCCCTCGCTCATCACCGGTGAGTTCGCCCGTGGCCAACCCTCGGCGCATTCGCCTCTTCCCTACTTGGCGTCATCGGTGATTTGATACTCTTTAGGCGGGGTAAACAGGGAGGGGTCCACCGCCCCCCCCACCTCATACACATCATAAAGCACCGCGCGGCGTTCTTTGCCTTTGTCGGCTCGCAAGCGATAGGGAGTTTTCTTATCTTGGTCCACGTACAGGGTCAGGGTCCAGCCATCGGCCTGGGCCGTAAACGACAAACACATCACGCCGTCCACCTTTGCGCTCTTTCCTTGCTTGGCCTTCAACGCGCTAAAAAATCCCACTTCGTTGCCAAATTCCAGTTTTCTTAACGTAGGCGCGTTGGGAAGAGGAAAAATAGGAACATGGACGCTGGGCTGCGGGTCCTTGTCTAAAAAGTGGTGGCCCGTTTTAGAGGGAACGTCCAGCATCCAGTTGTGAGGACTGTCTGCCAAAATCATTTGTTGGCGGGCGGGCTGCCCCTCTTGAGGCGGCACCGGGGGAAGCTCCACCCGCAAATATCGAATGCCCCCACGCCACACGTGAATGGGGGCGACATCTTTGGGGGTCTGCCCCTGTTGCACGGCCCGATAGACCAAGTGAACCAACGGGTCCCCGGCCATCAGGTGCCCACCACCCAGGGAGGTCAACCCCACGACCACAAACCCAATGGCCAGCCACACCCTCAATGGGAGAATCGGTTGCACGTGTTTCATCGGCTGCTTTCTTCCCCCCAAGGGGGAGTGGAGTGAATGCCGGCTGAGTTTCTGTTCACAACCCATGAACTCCGGCGTTGGCTTACCTGTTTACTTTCCCTCGTACCGCATTCGAATTTTGGCCATTCGGTGGCCCCGTTCGGCGGCTTTACGGAACCAAACCTTCGCCTGCTGCTTATCCACCGGAACCCCCTGGCCTTCCTCGTAGGCCACACCCAGGCTGAACATGCTTTCGGCGTTACCGTTGTCAGCCGCTTTGCGATACCACTTCAGGGCTTCCGCTTGGTCTTTCTTCACCTGATAGCCATTGGCATAGGCATACCCCATGCGGTCCTGGGCCCCTTCCGACCCAGCCTCGGCACCCTTCCGCCACCATGCCACGGCTTGGGCGGGGTCTTGGCTGCCCAGGTCGCCAGAGGAATACAGGTTCCCCAGGCCATACATGCAATCGCCATGGCCCAATCCGGCTCCTTTTTCAAACCATTCCAAGGCCGCCTTGGGTTTTTTCCCGGCCAATTTATCATCCATCAGGGCATTGCCCAAATTATACATCGCCGAGGGGTTTCCTTTATCGGCGGCTTTTTTCCACCACTTCAAGGCTCCACTCACATCCCGGCCCGGGCCATCCACCATCATAGCGGTGCCCAAGGCGGTCATTCCCGGGGCATATCCCATATTGGCCGCCTGCTGAAACCATGTCACGGCTCCCTTCGGATCGGGTTTTCCTCCTTGGCCAGTCAGCAGCATGTTCCCCAGGCTCACCATGGCGGCTGGGCTTCCAGCTTTGGCTGCCTTGGCGTACATGTCTTTCGCCTTGGCCGGGTTGGGGGCCATCCCCTTGCCCGTTTCCAGCATCACCCCCAGGTTGTATTGGGCACCCGCGTGGTTTTGGGCAGCGGCCTTGTTAAACCAAGCGGCGGCTTTGGCGTAATCTTGAGGATATTGGGTGCCAAAGAAGTAAAGCGTTCCCATGCTGTATTGGGCATCGGATATGCCAGCCCCAGCGGCTTCCTCCCATAACTTCGCGGCTTTGGCCAAGTCTTTGGATTTCCCCTGCCCAGAGAAATAGGCGGCCCCCAAATAAAACTTGGCCCGGTCATGCCCCTGGTTGGCCGCTTTTTCAAACCAGTTGGCGGCCTTGGATTCATTGGGCGAAACGCCAATCCCCTCGTTGTACATCAACCCCAGGTGAAACTGGGCGCGAGAGTCTCCCTGTTCCGCCGCTTTTTCCAGCCATTTGGCGCCTTGGGCCGGGTCTTTCTTCACCCCCTGCCCGAACGCATAGGCCACTCCCAGTTCATATTGAGCGGCGGCCAAGCCCTGGTTGGCGGATTTTTCAAACCAACTGACGGCTTTTTCCGGATCGGCTTTCATCCCCCGGCCATAGGCATTCATCAGCCCCAGGTAATATTGCCCCTGGGGGTAGCCCGCCTGGGCCGACTGGGTATACCAGTTCAGCGCGGCTTTTTGATCTTTCTTGATCTCCCATCCTTCTTCACTCATGGCGCCCAGACAAAACGCCGCGGCGCCATCTCCATTTTTGGCCAACGGAGGCAGCCCCTTGGCCGCCTTGGAAAACCAACCCTGAGCCGCCTTGGCGTTTTTAGCCATGCCCCGCCCATACAGGGCCATGACCCCCATGTGATATTGAGCCACGGCTTGCCCGGACTCCGCCAAAGGCTCCAGCAGCTTGGCCGCCTTGGGATAGTCTTTCGCGTAATAAGCTTCCAAACCCTGTTCCAGGCTGCCCGCCAAGACACTTTGCGCGTTCCATACAACCAACAGCATGGCCAGGAATAACGCCAACTTCACTTGGATTCGAGAGGGCGACAAGTTGTTCTCCTGTGAGGGGGTGTCAGAAAAAGGTGAAGAAAACGAGGGTTTTCCTCATCCCCTGCCCTGGGTGTTCAGCTTAGAACTTTATCCGAAAGCGAGGGGGGGAGCAAATGGGGCCACAAGAGCCGAAGGCGGAATATCTCCCGGCGGGAAAGACCGCCGGGAGGACCAAGAGAGGGTCAAAGAGGCCAACGAGCCCGCTTATCCCTTCTGAATTTTGGCGATCAACTTCCCGATTTCTTTCCGGTCCGCCGGAATGGAACCATCGGGAAGGTTGGGTTCGGGTTTGGGGCTGACCAAAGTAAAGGTGGAAGGCCATCCCATCATGCCATACCTGTTTTTCTCGGGGATGGGTTTTAACACCGGAGCGGGAGTTTGGGTTTCCACGGTGAAACTCCGGTGGAAATCCACCCGCCAGGACCCCCGATTGGTTTGAACATCGGCCACACCCTGCAACTCCACCCTTCCCCCCACCAGGCTCCAGGTTCCGGCAATTTTAGACGACTCGAACTCTTTCCAACTGGCCGCCAGTAAAAAGGTTCCATCCGGGTCCAGGTAGAAAAAATGGTACATTCCCCGGTGTTCCCGGCTTTTCCACTCGTCAATTTTATAGGTTCCGGCAAAGCGAGCCCGATCTGGGGAGGGGGCAGGTTCGGCACCCTGGGACCAACCGGTGCCCAGAACCAGAAACAGGAAAACCCCCAGGGCGGTCATCCAGCGAAGGGGACGGGCTTGAACATGAGTCATGAGCTATGATTCCACAAAAAGAAGGTGAACAAGTTGGATGCGCTCAAAGAGATACGGTTCGAGAAGTACTCTGCCTATCGTTTGCTTCGTTTCCGCTCCAGAATTTCATCTTTTTCCCGCTGGCGTTCCTGGGCCTTCGACAGGGTAAGTTTGGTTTCTTTTCTGGGGGGGTCCTCGCTGGGGGGATCCAGGGAGTGGATGTCGAACAACACGCCCAATTGCAAAAAGTCGAACTGCTGCAGTTCTAGCAATTCAGTTAACAACCGCCCCAGGTCACGGGGTTTTCCCTGATAGGAAAGCACCCAAGCGTTGTTGATTTTCGATCGATCGGCAGCCTGACCACCCAACTGGGTCATCACACGGTCGGTAAAGCCCCACCGCCCCCGCAGCCATTCAGGGTTGAATTCCACTTTGTAGTTGGCCATGACCTTCCTTGGAGCAGATGCCCTCATCCAGGCCCTCTTCTTGGGGTACCCCAGAGAGGGGGGGTGAGTCAATGACCCGCAGTGAATGCGGCAGTTTATCTTTACACCCGGCAGGGGTTCCCGGTAGGCTAGGATGGCTTTTGTGCACGGGCCGCCAGTGAAAAACCCCTTGGCCGCGGAAGGTTTTCTCGGAATGTGGATCCCCATGTTGAACCCCGTCAAACCCGTTTGGATCGCCCTGGGAGGGGTGATCTGTGGGGCCCTGGCCTTTCATCCGGCCCAGGCCGCCCAGGTGCACGGCCTTTCCCTGGGGGCTCCGCTCAAATACCCGGCGGGATTCCATCACTTCGCCTATGCCAACCCGGCGGCCCCAACGGGGGGAAGTTTCTCCATGAGTTCCATGGGGTCCTTCGACACCCTGAACCCCTTCTCGTTAAAAGACCGGCCGCCAGCCATGCTGGACACCCTGGTGTTTGAAAGCCTCACCACTCCCTCCATGGATGAAGCCTTCGCGGTGTACGGCCTGCTGGCCCAATCCATGGAGGTGGCCCCCAATCAGTTGTCCGTCACCTTTCATTTGCGGCCCCAGGCCCGATTTTCCGATGGCACCCCCGTCACCGCCCAAGACGTGGTGTTCTCCTTCAATACCCTGCGCTCCCCCGCGGCCAAACCCATGTACCGGTTTGTTTACCAAGACATTCGCCGAGCGGTGGCGGTGGATGCCCGCACGGTGCGCATGGAGTTCGTGCAGAAAAACCGGGAACTGGCCCTGATCGCGGGGTCTTTCCCGGTGTTCCCCCAGCATGTGTATGGCCAGGGAGATTTCGGCAAAGATTTTTCCACCCGGGCGGTGGGCAGCGGGCCCTATGTGGTGGATGGTTATTCGTTTGGCAAAGACTTCCGCTTCCGGCGCAACCCCGCCTATTGGGGATGGAACCTGGGAGTCAACCGGGGGCGGTACAACTTTGACACCCTGGTGGTGAAATACTTCCGCGACAACACCGCCCAGTTGGAGGGCTTTAAAGCCGGAGAGTTCGATTTCTTGTTCGTCAACAGTTCCAAACAATGGGGGAAAGACATTGCCGGGGAAAAGTGGGACAAAGGCTGGCTGGTGAAAAAAGGGCTGCCCCACCAAAACAATGCCGGCATGCAGGGGTTTGTGTTTAACCTGCGGCGGTCGATCTTCCAAGACCGGCGGGTGCGGGAGGCGTTAAGCATGGGGCTGGATTTTGAGTGGTGCAACCGGGCCTTGTTCTATGGCCAATACACCCAATTGGATTCCTACTTTGACAACACCGAGCTGGCTGCGGAGGGATTGCCCAAACCCAATGAGCTGGCCCTGCTGAACCCCCTGCGCAAGAAACTTCCCCAGGATGTGTTCACCCGCCCGGTGGAAGCCGTGGGCAAAGGGTTTGCCTCCCAGCGGGAACGGCTGCGGGAAGCCCAGCGGCTGCTGGCCCAGGCCGGATGGGCGCCCGTGAACGGCGTCCTCACCCGCACTGCCGATGGCACCCCCATGCGGTTCACCTTCCTAATGGATTCCACAGATTTTGTGAGAATCGTGGAACCCTACCTGAACCAACTGGCCAAACTGGGAGTACAGGGCGATATTCAGATCGTGGACGACGCCGTGTTCCAACAGAGGATGAAGAAATTTGATTTCGACATGACGGTCGGGGTGTTCGGGCAGTCCCTTTCCCCCGGCAACGAGCAAATTCAATACTGGCATTCTTCCACCGCCCAAGTAGAAGATTCATCGAACTGGGCGGGCATTCAAGACCCGGCGGTGGATGCCCTGGTGGAGCGCCTGATTCGGGCCGAAAACCGCCGAGACCTCGTCACCGCCACCCGGGCTTTGGACCGGGTGCTGTGGCACCAACATTACGTGGTGCCCAATTGGTTCATCGGCTATCATCGGGTCACCTACCGCAACCGATTCGGTTCCCCCACCACGCTCCCGCTGTATTACAATCCATTAACGTTCATCACCTATTGGTGGGAAGACCCCGCCCTCACCCAAAAACTGGCGCGCGCTCAGGCGGAAGGCCTGGAAATGAATTAACCCGGCCGCAGAAAGAACCCATGGGTACCTACTACATTGCCAAACGGCTGCTGTTGATGATTCCCACCCTGTTCGGAATTGTGCTGGTCACCTTTTTGGTGCTGCAGCTGGTTCCGGGGGGGCCGGTGGAACGCATGATGAGCCAGATGAAAGCCCACCAGCGGGCCAGCGGAGAGGCCTCTGGCGCCATGCGGGGGGCCCTGGACAAGCCCGCGGGAAGCGAACTGGAAGCCAAGCACCGAGAGTATTTGATGAAGCTGTACGGCTTTGACCAGCCTGCCTATATTCAATTTTTTCGGTGGGTAGGCCGGTTGGCCACTTTTGATTTTGGAGAAAGTTATTATCACCACAAAAAAGTCAGCACCATGGTGATGGAAAAACTGCCCGTGTCCATATCGCTTGGCGTGTGGAGTTTTCTGTTGGTGTATCTCACTTGCATTCCCCTGGGCATTGCCAAAGCCGTGCGAGACGGCACCCGTTTCGACGCGGCCACCAGCGTGGCCGTGTTGGTGGCCTATTCGGTGCCGGGCTTCGTGCTGGGTATCTTCCTGATTGTGCTGTTTGGCGGGGGCTCGTTCTTCAGCATTTTCCCCCTGCGGGGGTTAACTTCCGACGGCTGGGCGCAAATGAGCTTGGCCGGAAAAGTGGGAGATTACCTATGGCACATGGTGTTGCCCCTCACCTGTTACGCCATCGACGCTTTCGCCAGCCTGACCCTGCTCACCAAGAACTCGTTCTTGGAGGAAATTCAAAAGCAATACGTCACCACCGCCCGGGCCAAGGGGCTAAGCGAAAACCAAGTGCTGTTCAAGCATGTTCTGAAGAACGCCATGATCCCCCTGGTGCTGGGGTTGCCCGCCAGTTTTCTGGCCATGTTCTTCACCGGCTCTCTGCTGATCGAAACCTTGTTCTCGCTGGACGGCCTGGGACTGTTGAGTTACGAGTCCATCATCAGCCGGGATTACCCGGTGGTGATGGCCACGCTATTCTTCTTTAGCCTGCTGGCATTGGTGGGAAACCTGCTGGGGGACCTGGCCCTGACCCTGGTGGACCCCCGCATCACCTTTGAAGCCGCCCCCAAATGACTCTCCGCGCCTTCCTACAAAAATACTTCGCCCCCAGCGAGGAAACCCGCCGCAAGGGACGGGCCTTCCGGGCCCACCGCAGGGCCTTTTGGTCCCTGGTGATCTTGGCCAGTTTGGTAGGGGTTAGCCTGTTCGCCGAGTTGTTGGCCAACAGCCGCCCCCTGCTGGTGCGCTACCAAGGTCAGTTTTACACCCCCCTTTGGCACACCTACTCTGAAACCGACTTTGGAGGAACCTTTCAGACCGAGGCCGATTACAGCGACCCCTACATTCGGCAGTTGATCACCCAGGGAGACAACTGGGCGGTGTATCCCCTGATCCCCTGGGATCATCGTTCCATCAACTACAACATTCCTTCCCCCGCCCCCAGCCCCCCCACCGCCGACAACTGGCTGGGAACCGACGACCGGGGGCGGGATGTCCTCACCCGCCTAATCTATGGGTTCCGTATTTCCGTGTTGTTCGGCCTGGGGCTGGCCATCATTTCTTCCCTCATTGGCATCGTCATTGGCGCGGTGCAGGGTTTTTTTGGCGGGTGGGTGGACCTCACCGGCCAACGGGGCATCGAAATCTGGAGCGCCATGCCGGAGTTGTATTTGCTGATTATTCTATCGGCCACTTTTAAGGCCTCCATTCCCCTGCTGGTAGGGCTGATGAGCCTGTTCGGCTGGATTGGCCTGTCGGCCTACGTGCGGGCGGAGTTTCTTAAAGGCCGCCAGCACGATTACGTGCGGGCGGCCCGGGCCATGGGGGTGTCCAACGCCCGCATCGTGTTCCGCCACATTCTGCCCAACACCCTCACCCCCGTCATCACCTTCTTCCCCTTCCGGGTGTCAGGGGCCATCGTCACCCTGGCCAGCCTCGACTTCCTCAACCTGGGGGTGCCCAGCCCCACCCCCTCCCTGGGAGAAATGCTCCGCCAGTCTAAAGACAACGTGGAGGCCTGGTGGATGAGCTTCTCCACCTTTGTGGTGCTGGTAGCCATGGTGGTGTTGATCACCTTCATCGGCGAGGGGTTGCTGAAAGCCTTTGACCCCCGGCGCAGAGATTTGTAAGACCGAACCCAAACAAAAACCCCCGCGCCATCCTGAAGATGACCGGGGGTGAATGACTTGACGGATGAACGTAACTCTTCAGGTGCTTAAAACGTAACGCCCACCGCCACCAGCCCGGTGCGCAACCCCACGTCCAATGTCAGGCCAGATTTCTCCCAAATCCAGCGATAGCCCAGATTCACCAAGCCTACGTTCACGTTGGTCATATCCGCCGTTGTACATCCCACCCCGGGGTTGCTATACATGATTTGTGTGCCTCCTAATCCCACATAAAAACTATCGACTTTGCTGCTTTCGGCATAAAACTCCACAGCCAGCCAAGTCTGTGAGGCATCTGCCTTACATGCACCTAAGGTATTTTTGAGGGAATTTAAGGTTGTAACATTACTCGCTGGTGCCGCACCCGCAACCCTGAGCCCAAAACTCTCGGAACTCACTTCTAATTCAGCACCCATAGATAGCGGGAGGGCATTGATGGTTAAGTTTGCCATGGCTGGGGTAGTTGAGATCATTAATGCCGCCAGCAATAGCAGCCACCCCTTTGGGGGAATATTTTTGGAAAACATGTTTCCTCCTTTTTTTTAGTGAATTCCATCCAGGGGTCTGCACCTACAACCTAATTTCGGCAAGAACAACATTTTCTTGAGCCCCTGTCTCCTCATATTATTAATATTAGTATTGACTGGTAAAATACGTTACTTATTTCCACCCCTTTTCAAGCACCCCCGCCTAGCGCCTGTTCTTTTTACGTTCATCGTGATGTTTTCCTGGGAAAAATAGATACTAGAAATTGAAATGCTCCACCGATTCGTAGATAATAAACTGCATTGAGTTCACGCTTGTCTGTCCACGCCGGGTTCCCATCCAGGTCATGCCTCCCTCCCCTTCTGCTCCCCCTGCATCCTCCCCGGCTATAAACCGGTGGCCCATTCCGCTGGCCTCTGCTCTGCGAGAAAGCCTGCGGGAGGGTTACTCCCCCGCCCGGTTCCGCGCGGACATTCTGGCCGGACTGGTGGTGGGCATGGTGGCCCTTCCCTTGTCCATGGCCCTGGCCATCGCCAGCGGGGCTTCTCCCCAAAGCGGGTTGTACACGGCCATTCTGGCCGGGTCGGTGGTGGCCCTGCTGGGGGGTTCCCGGTTTCAAATCACCGGGCCCACGGCGGCCTTCGTGGTGATTTTGGCCCCCATCACCCAGCAATACGGGTTTTCTGGGCTGCTGGTGGCGGGGATGATGGCGGGGGGAATGCTGCTGGGAATGGGCCTGGCCCGCATGGGGCGGCTCATTGAGTATATTCCCTATCCGGTGACCACCGGGTTCACCTCTGGCATTGCCCTGGTCATCGGCATTTTGCAGTTGAAAGATTTTCTGGGGCTGAGCCCAGGACCCCTGCCCCCAGAAACCCTGGCCAAGGTTTGGGTCATGGTGGGGGCCCTGCCCACGGCCAACGAACGGGAGATGCTGACCGGAGGGCTGACCCTGGGCTTGTTGTGGGCCTGGGGCCGGTGGATTCCACGCCTGCCTGCCCCGCTGGCGGTGCTGGCCCTGGTGACGGCGGGTTCCATGGCCGCGGCCAGCCTGTGGCCAGAATGGCAGGTGGCCACCATTGATAGCCGGTTCCATTGGGAGGTCAACGGAATCACTGGAAACGGGATTCCCCCCTATCCCCCCCATTTTTTGCTGCCCTGGGAACTGCCTGGCCCGGGCGGTGTTCCCCTGGGAATGAGTTTGGACGTGGTGAGAATGCTGCTGGGGCCAGCCTTTGCCATTGCCATATTGGGGGCGGTGGAATCGCTGGTAACCGCCGTGGCGGCCGACGGCATGGGGGGAACCCGCCATGACCCCGACGCCGAGCTAACGGCCCTGGGCATTGGCAACTTGCTGGTTCCCTTTTTTGGGGGAGTCGCCGCCACCGGAGCCATTTCACGCACCGCCACCAACCTGCGCTTCGGCGGGCGCACCCCCGTGGCGGCCATTACCCAAAGCCTGTTCCAGTTGGGGGCCATGCTGTTGTTCGCCCCGCTGGTGGCCCATGTGCCCATGGCGGCCCTGGCCGCCCTGGTGCTAATGGTATCCATTCACATGTTCGAGGCCCGCCAATTTTTTTACCTGCTCCGGGTGTCTCCCCGGTCGGACATGCTGGTGTTGCTGACCTGCTTTGGCCTCACCGTGTCGTTCGATATGGTGGTGGGGGTCACCGCCGGGGTGGTGCTGGCGGCTTTGCTGTTCATCCGCCGCATGGCCGATGTCACCCAGGCAGGCTTGGTGGGCACCGCCGCCCATCCAAAGGATTTGCCGCCCATTCCCGAGGGGGTGTTGGTCTATTACATTGCCGGGCCGTTGTTTTTCGGGGCGGCCCGCCGGGCCATGGATGCCATGACAGACATTCATGCCGAGATCCGCCGGGCGGTTTTTGTGCTGGAAGATGTGCCCGTGATGGACATGACCGGGCTGGTGGCCTTTCAAGGGGTGGCGGCCAAACTGAACAGCAAGGGGGTAGCGGTGGTGTTGGTGGGGGTAAAGCCACAGCCCAGGGGGTTGATGGAACGAGCCGGGCTGCTGGGGAACAACGACAGGGTGACCTTGGCCGACAGCCTGCACCAAGCCCTGTTAGAAACCACAAGCAGGAAATAAATACAATCCAACCGTGATCTGCGGCCGATCCCAACACGAGACACCCCACCGGGCCAGCCACCACGTAATGGTTGACTACCTACGGGCCAGCCCGTTCAGCCATGGGGCACACGCAATGCGCCAATTCGAAGCCCTACACGCCGTCAATCACTTCCACATCGTCCAACTGGTAGCCATTGTCGTCCAGCACTTCCTCCATCACCTCGGAAAGAATCATGAACAACCCCTCGTCCAGGTTTTCGATGATTTCCAGGTTTCCGGTCATTTTCCAAATCAGATAGAGTTCCACCTGGGTTTGTTCGCTTACATCCCAAGCCAAAGACGTGGTGTGCAGGGTTTCCGGTGGAATGGCCCGCCGCCAAGTATTTAAGTTGTGAGACACCGCCGCCACATCGGGGCCCCAGTCGGGGAAGAAATCCGGCTGCAACATGTCCGGAGAGACTTGGGTGCCGGTGGACATGACCTTGTAGATGATGCGGCTATAGGCTTTCAGGGCCGTCTTGGCGCTCTCCAGGCCGTTTTTCACGGCCACTTCCCGCATGATCGTAATGATGCCGCCGGGATTGTTTTGGCGGGGGCAACGGGTGCAAGAGAAGCACTGCGAACAATCCCAAATGGAATCGTTCAACAGTTCGTAAAACGTGCTCACGTCTTCCCGGGCCATGATCTGGGCGTATACCCGGGGAGAAAAATCGTAAAACCGGGCGGAAGGGCAACTGGCCACGCAAATGCCGCATTCATAGCAGCCATACAAGGTGGTGTGCCAGCGCATGTCTCCCTTCACCTGGTCGAACAGGCTTTGCTTTGTTTCCTGGGAAACATCCTGATACTTGGCGTCGGCGTAAATGGAGCTCATGGTCTCTCCGGATCAAACGAAAAGTTCCGGCCTTAGGCCTCGAACCCTTCGCAGTGGGTGCATTCCTTCATCCCTTTTTCCTCCATATAGGCCTTCAATACCGGAATGGCATCCGGGCCTTTTTTCATTTCGGCCAGGTCGGCGGCGGCATTGGCCGGGCGAATTCGCACAACCCACCCTTGCTTGTAGGGGCTTTTGTTCACCAGCGTGGGGGTGGCCTCTACGGCGGCGTTGATTTCTTCCACCAACCCATCGAAGGGAGACTTCACCGGCCCCACCCATTTGCCCGATTCTACCGTGGCTAGGCTTTTGTTCTTTTTAATTTCCTTGCCCTGCTTGGTGAGTTTGCAGTGAATAATGCTTCCGGCAAGGCTTTGGGCAATGTCGGTCAGCCCCACGGTAAAGGTGCCATCCCCGTTGTCGCGGGCCCACACGTTGTTCACCCCGTGGTAATACAGGTCCTCGGGAAATTGACAGTTGGCGATTTCTGCCATGGCTGAAACCCTCCTTGATGGTTTGGTGTCCGGTTAATAGGTCAACACGACCTGGGAATTCATCGCTTCTTCCATCATCCAGGCGGCCCCCACCACGCCGTCACATTCCTCAATCAAATCTTTTTCGGTCATGTGGTGCAGCGTCAGGGCGGCGGAGCAGACATAAAACTTGACGCCTGCCTCTTTGGCTTCCCGGATAAAATCAATAATCAGCTTGCCGCCTTCTTTGGCCATCAGGTTTTCGGCCACGCCTTTTTTCATCAGCAGCACCCCGTTGATCTGAAACACCAGCTGGGCCTCGTTGTCCATGGCCATGGCAATGCTGGCCATGTAAAAAGGGGTGGCGCACCGCTCGGGGGTTTCCGGCCCGTGGGTGACAAACACAAACAATTTTCCGTCATCGGCCATGTCCATTCTCCGAAAATAATGATTTGAACAGCATCACCCCTGGGGGTTGATGGGCTAGTTACCCATATTTTTCCAGCCTCCCCAACCAGGGGGTGATCTGGTTTACATGAAAAATTGCACGTCAGAATCTCCTGCCTCTTGCAACATCATGGCCGCGCCGCCGATTTCAACCCCGGAAATAAACTCATCCTTGCTGAAACCGAACACGTCCATGGTCATTTGGCAGCCGATCATCTTTACGCCAGACTCCACGCAAATCTCCCGCAGTTCCTCTACCGAGGCCACGCCCTTGTTCTTGAAGGTTTTCTTCATCAGGGTGGTGGCAAAGTTTTCAAACCCCGGCATGTTGGCCGTCAGCAGGTTGGGCATGGGCCAGTTGATGTTCTGGAAGAACCCCGGGCCCACAGGCATTTTCATGGGCATGGCCGCGTTGGCCGCGGGATTGACCTTGGCGTTGATGTCTTTTTTCAGCAGGGTCAGGCCGTAAAACGTAAAGAAGATGACCACTTCCCAGCCCAGAGCGGCGGCGGTAGAGCCAATAATGAACGGCGGGTAGGCCCAGTCCAATTCCCCTCTAGACGCCACCATCACGATTTTTTTCGGTTTATCACTCATGGTTTTCTCTCCCTTCATGTTTTCCTGCATGAACGGCCCCCGGAAACCTTACTTCTTCCGAAGATAGAACGTGTACGTCCCCGATGCCTGTTCGCTTTCCACCAGGGAATTTCCGGTGGCTTTCACCCAGGCCTGCACATCATTCACCGAACCGGGGTCGGTGGCAATCATTTTCAAAATTTGGCCGGTGGTCAGTTGGTCCATGGCTTTTTTGGTTTTCAAAATGGGCAGGGGGCAGTTCATTCCCCGGCAGTCCAGCGTAGAGTTTTCTTGCGTCGGCATGGCGGAACCCCTTCTTGGTTGTGTGATTCAACGCTTTCATGGGCATAGATCACTCCCGCCCATGGGTCATTGTTTCCAGTCGTTCACGCAAAATATGGCACGTCACAGTTGCACTTCCGTTTCCCTGCCCCCATTCTTCTCTATTCTTCTTTCCCTCTTTCTTACACCTTTATTGGTCTGGCGTTTTTCATCTGCGCCCCTTGGCCTGATCATCCAGATGTTATGCGTTTTTGGTCAGGGCGGCAGCCACCAAGTCGGTAATGCTTTCCACCCGAATATCCAGACCATGGTGTTGGGCCATTTCGTTCAGTTGAAACTGGCAGTTGGCGCAGGCGGTGGCCAGCACCTTGGCGCCGGTGGCCCGCACTTGCCCCGCCTTCATCCCCGATGCCGCCAAGCGGGTCTCCCGGTATTCCGGCATGGAGAGCATGCCCCCGCCCCCGCCACAGCACCAGTTATTTTCCCGGTTGGGGGTCATCTCAGTAAAATTCTTCACCGAGGCACCCAGCAGTTCTCGGGGCTCATCAAATAGCCCGCCGTTTCGCCCTATGTTGCAAGGATCGTGGTAGGTCACCTGCTCCTGGTTCTTGGCGGGGTCCAGAGTTAACCGGCCCGCCTTCAACCAATGGTGAACCAGTTCCACCACATCCACCACCTCGAAGGGCAGCGGTTTGTGCAGCCAGTTGGGGGCCTCCCATCGCAACGCCCGAAACGCATGGCCGCACTCAGACACCACCACCTTTTTCACCCCCAGCCGCTCCGCTTCGGCGATGTCTCGTGAGGCGATCTCTCTGGCGGCTTCATCGTCGCCGTTGAACACCGCGTAATTCGTCACGTCGTAGCGCACGGTAGAAAGCGTATAATCGGCCCCGGCCCGATGGAACAACTCCAGGGTAGACATCACCGTCTGGGGGAACTTCATCAGTTCCAACGAAGCCGGCATGTACAGCATGTCGGCCCCCTTCCGGTCCAGGGGAATCTGAAAGTCATCTCCCAGGCGCTCCTGCAGTTCGCCTTCAAACCAGGCGATCCTTTCTTGAAAGGTTTCCGACGTCACCCGCAGCGGGCTGCCGGTTTCCAATGCGTTCCGGGTGTGCTCCTCCAGTTGGGCCGGGCCCTTTCCGGCGGCGTGCAGCAAGGTGCGGGCCGTGCGGATGATCAGGGCGTTGTCTATGCCAATCGGGCAGTTGATGGTGCAGCGGCGGCACAGGGTGCATTGATACACCGCGTCAACCCACCCGTTCATTTCTCCATCGGTCAGTTCCTTGGCCCCGGCCAGCCAGGGCAACCACCGCCCCAGCCAAGTATAGCGGCGCTTGTACACTCGGCGCAGCCGGTCGGCTTTGAAGCTGGGGATATGGATGGGGTCGCCCGATACCTTATACAGATGGCAAGCATCGGAACACACCCCGCAATGGGTACAGACCTCCAAAAAAGTCACCATCGGTCGGCTGAGCCGCTTGTCCAACAGATTCCAAGCCCCAGCCAGGGTTTCCTCCGTCATGTTCTTCGTATTTCTCATTCCATTTCCCGTGGGCATGTTCCCCCTGTTAATACGAGACCGGCAAGGCCCAGCGGATCACCCCCCGCCGTCCAAACTGCCAGCCAAAAAACACCCGCGAGAAAAAGAACAACACCATATGAAACAATTTCCCAAGGGGAATCCAAACCAACAGCCCCAAAAAGGCCAGCCGCCACATCGGAAGCCATCCTTCACTCCAGGCCGTCAGCACTGCCCCCAGCAAATACGCATCCACCAGCAGGTTGGAGAGGACATCGTCCGGGGAGGAAATGGCCCGCATTCCCCGGTGAATTCCTCGTTTCACCAGCAACCCTACCGCCGCGGCCAGCCCCACCGGGCCCATGGCCAAGACCACCCAACCCATGACCTGCTGCCCCCACCCCACCCACCTAGCCCCGCCGTACAGAATCACCACGAACACGGCCAAGTGCATCAACATGCCCGCGGTGTAAGTGGCCCAATGGTGCCGGGTACTTTCCTTCTTCCAGGGCAGCATGGCAAAGGTTAGGGCATAAAACGCTCCCCCAGCCGAAGAACCCTTGGGGGGGGCGATATCCGCCGCCATAGGCCGGCGGATCACCCAAACCAGCCGCAGCGCACTCAACACCACGCACCAACCCACCACCCAGGGCAAAGCCACCACACCCGCTTCGTTCAGGTCATCCAAGACATTCCTTTCAACCAGCCATAGAGGCATTTCACTTCTCCCTGTTGGGGCACGGCCCTGTTCACGCGCTCACCTATTCACGTTTCACTGGTTTCAGTTCCTATCGCTTCCCCGGCCAGCCGTTCCACCATGTCGGTCAAAGCCTCCCACTCCGGAACCCCCTCCATCCGCAGTGCGGGGTTGTCTTGAAACACCACCGTGGGAACCGCGTGAACCCCCAACCGTTCTCCAGCGGCTTTCCCTTCTTTCCCGGCCAGCGACAAGAAGCGCACCTGCACCCGTGGGTTTTGCTGCCCCAAGCGGGTCAGCAGGGCAATGGCCTCTCCACAACCCACGCACATGGGGTGCGTGAACAAGACGGCTGTCACCGGTTGGCTCATAGGCCAAACCCCAGGCAATGCACGCAATCGTCCAGGCCAAACTCGTCAAACCGGGCGGTGTATTCCTTCAAGGCCTGGTCACCATTCTTCAGGTGCTGCTCCGGGTTGGCGCCGGGGGCCGGGTTCACCCGCATCACCCATCCCCGCCCGTAGGGGAACTGGTTCAGCAAAAATGGCTGCTCTCTGGCTTCTGGGTTTACCTCGGCCACGGTGGCGTCAAACCCCAGCCGCACCACCCCCAGCCATTTGGCTGCCTCCAGCAGGGCCACGGGCTTTCCCGCCGGGCGGAAGGAACCCGCAGGCCGCGGGGTACAGTGCAGCACCTTCCCCGCCGCCGTTTGGGCCATGTCGGTTAGGCCCAGGGTCCACCAGCCGTTGTCCTCCCGCCGGAACCACAGATGCTGGGTCGTGTCGTACCACAACCCGGCGGGCACATAACAATTCCGCACCATCGGATGGCCAGCGGGAGAATCCATGTTCTCTCCTTCCATCCCGTTTTATTTATGCTACAGGCTGGGTTGCCGCCTCAGCCGGGGCGTTGCCTGCCGCCGGGGCCAAGTCCATGGCTTCCAGCACATAATCAATCAGGTCCACCACCTCCATTTTACCTTCCTGCCCAGCGGTTTTCACCGAGTCGGCAAACATGGTCATGTCTTTGGGGCAAGCCACCGTAAAGGCGTTCACGCCCAGACCCACCGCTTCCAGAATGCGGTTCACGCTGGGGCGTTGGGTGGTGTCTTCATGGTCTTTCATCCACACCCGGCCCCCGCCAGCGCCACAGCAGAAACTGTTTTCCCGGTTGCGGGGCATTTCCACCACATTCACCCCGCACAGTTCCATTACCTTCCGGGGGGCATCGAACACCCCATTGTAGCGCCCCAGATAGCAGGGGTCATGATAGGTGGCCTTGCGGTTCAATTTTTTCTTCAGCTGAATCTCTCCGCTTTGAATCAGCTTCAGCAAAAACTCCGAGTAATGGGTCACCTTGTAGGTAGCCCCCTTGGCCGGATATTCGTTTTTCAGGGTGTTGTAGGTGTGGGGATCGGTGGTGATGATCTCCTCGAACTGGCACTTGGCCAGGGCTTCGATGTTTTTGTCGGCCAGGGAATCGAACAGGCCTTCTTCGCCCACCCGGCGGGCGTCGTTGCCCGCGGAGTTTTCGCTTTTGGCCATGATGCCGAAATCGACCCCGGCGGCGTTTAGCACCTGGGCCACCTTGCGGGTGGTACCTTGGCAGTTGGCGTTGAACGAGGCAAAGTCGCCCACAAACCACAGGTATTTCACCGGTTCGGCCTCGGCGTCTTTCACCGGGAAGGGCAGTTCTTTGGTCCAGCGGCTGCGTTTGCGGTTCGACTCGCCAAAAGAGTTCCCCTGCTCGTCCAGGTTGCGCAGGGCGGCGGCCAGTTCATCGGGCATCTTGGCTTCAAAGGTCAGGCGGCGGCGCATCTCCACAATGTCACGCATGGGTTCGTTGCCCACCGGGCACACCCGCACGCAGGCGTAACAAGTGGTGCAGCACCACACCGCGTCTTCCGAGATCACCGACCCCACCAGCCCAGGCGTGCCTTGGCCCCCGGCATATCCGCCCCGGTCTTGGTTTATGGCGTAGCGCTTGTTGATTTCCAAGGCCGAGGGAGACAAGGGGGTGCCGGCATTGTGGGCGGGGCACACCTCATGGCAGCGGGTGCACATGATACAGGCGTAGGAATGCAGAATGTTGGGCCAAGCCAGTTCGTTCATGTGGCCCGCCCCCGGATTGGCGGCGTTGGCCACGGCGTCCAACTGACCCCGAGCCGTGCGCCGCTCCAAAATCAGGTTCACCGGGGCGATCATCAGGTGAATATGCTTGCTGAACGGAAAGTAGGGCAGGAACAGCACGATCAACCCCATGGCCAGCCACCACGACACATGGGCCCCCAGTTCCATGGCCTCCGGGCTCAACCCCGACAGGGCCTGGGCATACAATGAGGCCAAGGGAAGCCAAGGGTCTCCGTGACCCATCATGGCCAGGTGCAAGGCGCTTCCGGTGAACCGCCCCCCCACATGGAACAAAATAAACACGCCCACAATTAAAGAGTCCCGTTTTACCCCGCCCCGGGCCACTTTGGGGTGCAGCAAAACCCCCTTGTTGAATTCAAACACTTTGGGCCGACCCACGAACCGCCGCAGCAGAAAAAACACCATGCCGGTCAACACCAGGGCCGAGAACAAGTCGGCGAACAAGTTGAACCAATCCAGCAGCCCCCCCGCTCCCACGGTGGTGAAGCCCGGAACAAATCCCTCCAGAACATCGGCAATGTTCACCAACAAGTAAAACGTGAACCCGAAAAAGATGAACGCGTGAAACACGCTGACCACCGGGCGGGCTTTGAAAATGGGCTTCTGCAGCCCGATGTCTACCAGGGCCTTCACCACCCGGCCCACCAAGTGATCGGTGCGCAGGGCCGCTTGGCCGGTGCGAACGGTGCGGAAAATGAGGGAAAACCCATGGGCCGCCACCAGACCGCACAGGGCCACCAGCGCCAGAAAAGCGATTTGTTCAACGGGTGTCAGCATTCCAAGGCTCCTGCGTGTGGTAAGTGAATTCTTTTGTCAATAAATGGTTCGAGACGGCTGAGAGCCAGAGGGGAGGGGAGGGGTACCAGCCCCCAGCCGCTCGAACGTTTCCTACAGCTCGTCCATCATTTCTTCCACCACATCGAACAAATCGCCCACCAAGCCATAATGGGCCACGTCGAAGATGGGGGCGTTTTTGTCGGTGTTCACCGCGATGATGGTGGCGGAGTTTTTCATGCCTTCCAGGTGTTCCGGCGCGCCGGAAATGCCCAGAGCCAAGTACACCTTGGGTTTCACCTTAAGTCCGCTTTTGCCCACCTGGCGGCTTTTGGGCATCCAGCCCGCGTCGATGATGGGGCGGCTGGCGGCCACGGCGGCCTTCAGTTTGTCGGCCAGTTCCACCGCCACCTCGATGTCTTCCTTCTTGCCGATTCCTCGGCCCACCGCCACCAGAACATCCTGGGTGGTGATGTCCACGTCGCCCTTTTCTGGTTGAATCAATTTCTTGAAGCGCAGCTTGGTGGCGGCGGGGGCTTTGCCGCCGTCTTCCGAGGCCGGAGCGCCGTCTTTGCGCCCGCCATCGGCCGAGACCGCCCCGGCGGCCACGGTCACCACGCAAGGGCCAGAGCCCAGGTTAGAGGTCACGTTCATCTTGCCGCCATACAACTGGCTAACGGCGTGCACGTTACCCCCGGCGGCCGATACTTTCAGGCAGGCCGCAGCCATGGGCATGTTGTTGCGGGCCGACAGGGCATTGGCCAAGTCCATTCCCTGGGAAGTATTGCCCGCCATCACCACCTGGGGTTTCTTGGCATCCACCACGGCTTTCAAACCAGCGGCGTAGGTGTCTGGGTTGTAATCGGCCTCGGCGGCCACGCGAATCACTTTGTCGGCGGCCCCCAGTTTGGCGGCCATGGCATCGGTGCCGCCAATCAGCACGGCCGTCACCGAACCACCCACGCCCCCGGCCAACCCGCGGGCATGCACCAGCATTTCAAACGTCATCTCGGCCAGTTCCCCGTTCAGGTGTTCGGCCACCACATACACGTCTCCCATTAGACCACCCCTTTCTCTTTGAGGACTTGAATAATATCTGCCGCGGACTTCAGCATCTTGGCCCCGGCACCCTTCACGGGCGGTTCCATTTTTTCCACCGACGCGGCGGGAACATCTCCCGCTGCCGCCGCCGCCAAGGATTCAATTTTCGCCGTGGTTTGCACCTGGCGCACTTTCGACACGGGCGCGTAGCGGGGGGTGGCCCGGGCGGCCTGCACGCCCATCACGGCGGGCAGATCCACCTCAAACTCGGCCATCAAGCCGCCAGCATATTCTTTGTGAAAGGTCAGCTTGCCGCCCTCGGGCTTCAAACCGCTCACCACGCACACCCCCGGCCAGTTCAAATAAGCCGCCAGCAGGGGGCCTAATTGGCCGTCCCGGTCGCCGGCAGACTGCACGCCCACCAGCACCAAGTCGGCCCCCAGTTGGCCCACCGCCCCGGCCAGCACCCGTGCCTGGGTGTGGTTGTCGGCATGGGGGTTGGCCCCGGTGATTTTCACGGCCTTGTCGGCCCCTTTGGCCAGGGCGGTAAACAACACCTTGTCCACTTCGGGCCCGTCCACCGCCACGGCGGTCACTTCACCGCCGGAAGATTCCTTGATCTGCAGGGCTTCCTCCAGGGCGTGGTCATCAAACTCGTTCAGTTTCATTTTCAGCACCTCAAAATCCAGCTCCTTGCCAGAGTCTGCGATTTCCAGGTCTTCCACCAAGTCGGGCACCTGATTCAGCGGAACCACGATTTTCATTGGGAACTCCTCCTGTAAAGTGTTTTGCCAGTTCTTCCGTTATGGGTGGGGTCAACAAGCGAACCCAGTCTCATCCCCGGTTACTCCCGGTTACCCTCCCATGGACTGGTCCAGAATTTCGATGATGTCCATCACCCGCAGCTTGCCCTCGTTGCCGGAAGACTTCACGGCGTCTTCAAAGCGAGAGACTTCGTAGGGGCAGCACACCGCCAGCACTTCCGCCCCGGTAGAGACAGCCTCCCGCACGCGGTTTTCCGACAGGCGCATGTTCACGTGATCGGCCATGAAGCCGTCGAGCCACATGCCCCCGCCCCCCCCGCCGCAGCAGTAGCCCTGCTCTTTGCAGCGGTACATTTCGTTCAGTTTCAACCCCGGCACGGCCCCCAGCAGAGCCCGGGGGGCATCGTACTCCCCGTTGTGGCGCCCCAAGTAGCAGGGGTCATGAAAGGTCACCTTGTGGGGGAAGGGATTTTTCAGCAGCTTCTTCAGGTCGGCCAAATGGTGGTTCAAGAACTGGGTGTAATGTTCCACGTTGTATTGACCGCCCAGCCGGGGATATTCGTTCTTCAGGGCATTCAGGGCGTGGGGACCAGAGGTCACAATTTTACCAAAGGTTTGTTTGCTGAACTGCTCGATGTTGTGTTCGGCCATCATCTCAAACAGCCCTGGCTCACCGGCCAGCCGCTGAGAGTCACCGTCGGTCCACTCTTCGTTGCCCAGGGTGCCAAAATTTACCCCCAGGCGGTTGAACACCCGGGCCATGGCCTTGGCCGCGTCGTTTCCCCTGGCGTGGAAGGCATAATAATCCCCCACGAACCACAGCACATCCACCTCCTCGGGGGTTTTCGACAAGTCTTTGACCGCCACGTCTTCCGGCAGGTCCTTGGTCCAGCGGAAGCGTTTGCGGGGGCTTTCCCCCATGGGGTTGCCGTACTCCGAGGCATTCTTGAACATGTCTTGTAGTTCGTTGGGAGCGGTCCCGTCCATGACCGCCTTGGCCCGCAAAGCCGGCATGATCTTGATCATGTCAACCTGCTTGGGGCACACCCGCAGGCAGTTGGCGCAGGTGGTGCACTCCCACAGTTCCGGGCTGTTGATCAGGTCGTAGCCGGTTTGCAGCAGGCGGAACAGCTTGCGGGGTCCGTAGTTTCCCACGTTGTCCACCGGGCACACGCCAATGCACTTGGCGCATTGATAGCACCAGCCCATGCTTTCGGCCCCCGGCACCGCAGTCACCTGCTCCAGGTGGCTCAGGTCGTAGGAGGTAATTTCCCGTGGGCTGTGCATCCGGTTCCAATGCCCAGAGATATCAACCCCGTGAATAATCACGTTGTCTTTTTCAACAAAGTCGGCCCGTTTTTCTTTGGGGCGCCGCGCCATGGTGCGTTCAAACATAGGCTTCGTTTCCTTCCAGTTTCTGCACGCCCAACACCCGGCGGGTGAATTCGGGCAACTCGGGCAGAATTCGGTTGAACTCCTTGGAAAGCTTCATGGAAAACAGCGTGTACATATACACCGCGTACACCGCGGCCAGAAACACATGGGTACCCCCCAGGCCTTCGCCCAGCCGGGAAAAACCTTCCCGCTGGCCCAGGTCATTCACCCTGGCCACCGCCGCCCCCACCCGTTCATATCCTTCGGCCAGGGTGGCAGCCTCTAGGGATGCTTCACTTTTCAGCACCAGGGGCAGGGCGCCGGTTTTGTTGGCCGGGTTCCACATCCAGTGGGCCCACAGCCAGTACTCATCGGGCCGGGCATAGTGGAGAAGTTCTCCCGCCAGCCCCAAGGCAAAGGGGCGTTCCACCCCCTTCAACGATTCCACAAAGCGGGCAAACCGCTCTCCCGCGCCGCCCGACCCGTGAATCAGGGTCCCGGCCAAGTCGTTCAACCCAGAAGCCCCGTGGGTTTTCAGCAGGGCTCCGGCCCGGCGGCGCAGACCAAACACATGGGTCAACAGATCTCGCCAGCCCTGGTCGTTCATTTCCGCCAAAGACTCCGCCGTCAAGCGTTGGCGGAACATCCGGCCTTTGGCCGCCAGCCGCCGCCCGGTGTCTTCCAACCCGTCCGAGGCAGCCAAGCGGGTGGCTTCCTTTAAAAACTCCTGGGCCAACTCGCCGTCCACCATCTGATCCAGAGGCAGTTCGTCATACAGCATAAAGCCTCCTGAATGCGTTTCTTCGGGGCCGCAAACCTCAGGCCTTCAACCCGTTCAGGTACCCCACGGCTTTCAGGGCGGCCAAGCCCCCTTGAGACGTCGAGTCCTCCAAGTCGGCGGGGCCGCCAGCGGCACCGGCCACAAACACCCCGGCCCGTGAGGTCGACACGGTGTTCAGGGGGCTGTTGCCCGCCCGGCCGATCCAGCCGTGGTGTTCCAGGGGAAGGTTAAACATTTTGGCCATGGCTTTGGTGCCGGGGCTGGGTTCCATGCCCACGCTCAACACCACCACATCCATGGGAACCTCCATGGGCCGACCCATGGTGGTGTCCTCTCCTTTAATCACCAGTTGGTCTCCCCGCTTGGTGATCTCGGTAACAATGCCCCGAATGTAATTCACCTTCTTTTCTTCCTGGGCCTTCCAGTAAATATCGTCCTCCCAAAACCCATAGGTGCGCATGTCAATGTAGAAAATAAACACTTTGGCGTCCGGCAGAAGTTCTTTCACTTCGATAGACTGCTGGCTGGCGATGCCGCAGCACACCTTGGAGCACCATTGGTTTCCAATCTGCCGGTCGCGGCTGCCCACGCACTGAATGAAGCACACGCTTTTGGGCTTTTGACCATTGGAGGGCCGCAGGAACTGCTTGGCCTTCAGCATTTTTTCGGCATCCAGCAGGGTCAACACGTCGTCATACTCGTAATACCCATACACCTGGGTTTCACGGCCCGGGTCGAAATGCTCAAACCCGGTGGCAATCACGGCAGCACCCACGTCTACCTTTTCCTCGCCCTTGGCCCCTTTCAGGGTCACCTTCAGGTTGGGGGCCTCGCCCTCCACGGCGGTCACCATGGTGGAAAGCCGCACATCCACGTTGGGGTTTTTCTCCACCGGAGAAAGGATTTCCTTCATGGCCGTTTCGGCATCCACCTGATTTGGGGTGAACACCGAATAATGGTTGTGAATGGGATTTCCGCCCAGTTTGTCCTTGGCTTCCACCAAGATCACTTTACGGCCAACACCAGCCGCACCCGCAGCCGCCACCAAACCAGCAGGACCTCCTCCAACCACCAAAATCGGTTTCATTGGGCATCCTCCCAAGAGATGTATTCAATTTCTTTGGCTTCAATGCGTTTCACCTGGGTCTGAAACTCCTCCCAGGCCTGTTTATGGTCAATCCCCATTTTTTCCATCAGGGGTTTGTTGTTCACCCCATGCCAGTGCAGCTGGCAAACCTTGTAGGGGTGGGCCCCCAAGGCCAAGGCCGCGAACTGGGCATCGGACAACACCGGCACCCCCACGTTGCGGTTGTGGGCCTGGGCCGCAAACTGGCTTTTGTCCAGGGTGGTGACACATCCCGTGTCGTGGGTCAGCACCACGTCGGGGTTGGCTTCCTCTTTCATCCGCTCGATTTTGCGGATGGTGGAGAAACTTCGAGAGAAGTCACGGCTGACCAGAATGTGGCGGAAGCCAAACCCGCAGCAGTCGTGCCAGGTGGAGTAGTCTCCCAGATAGGAGCCAAAGGCCTTCACCACGCTGCTCACCACCGCCGTGCGCTGGCCGTCGTACAGGTCGCGGTCGTAGATCACGTCTTCCACCACCAGTTTGTGATAGTGGCAGGCCGGATGCACCGACACGCGGATGTTCGACATGTCTCGCTTTTGCAGGGGCTTCAGCCGGGGCAACATGGCGTGGACCCACTCCGAGTAGTGAACCAGCTCTTCGGGGAACACCATGGGCTTGCCCAACTTGTCCATCACCTTGCGTACTTGGTCGCGCAGCTTGGGGTGATGAAGAATCTCGTTGCGGGTTTCTTTGTAGTGGCCGTAACTGGTGCCGCAGTGAATCAGGGGGAAGAAACCATCTTGGTAGGCCTGGGAAAAGTTGCGGATGGCAATGGAGGCCTGAGCCACCGGGTTCGAGGCCGAAGACGCGTAATAATTCCAGGCGGTGCAAGAGGTTTGGTCGCGGGGGTCGTGGTACTTCAGGCCCAGCAGGCGGTTCAACCAAAAAATAGACGTGGAGTAACCGGGGATGTGGCCGCATTGGCCGCAGGATTTGTGATGCCAGGTATTTTGAATGGGGATTTTCTTCTTCCGTCCGAACTTGGTTTCCACCTCCACCCAGTTGCCGTCCTCGATTTTTTGGACGATCAGTTCTCCCTTGGCTTCCAACTCGAACAGCGCGTCTTTAAAGTATTCGGTGGGGACGTTCCCCTGCCGGTCAAACACCCGGTCCTTGGCCTTTTTGGGCATGAACTGGATATTTTTTTCCTGCGGAGCCGTGGATGACATGGCAGCCTCCCGGGGGTGAATGGCGGCGGGAGGAACAACCCCCCGCAGGTTTACTTACTTTACCATCGTTCCAATTTTCTGACCTAGCTCTCTTACTACTCGCTAGGATATTTTTTCTACTTCTACTGGTACTGGTTCTACTTTCTTGCCTTTGTTTTCTTGCCTTTAGCAATTGGGTGGCTGTGTTCGATATCCAGCCGCCGCACAGTTTCACGGTTCATATCCCGAAAGGTTTATCAGAAAAAAGTGATTATCTCACAGTAAGGGCGAATTCTTGACATCAACGGCGGAATGTGATGAACGCACAGTACAATTTCTTTGCTGGTATCATAGGAATAATTGAAACGAAGGCTCGCAATAAAAGTTTTGATGTTTTATTTTTTTTGGGCAAAAAAAATCCCCCTAGGCAGGTCATGCCAGGGGGATTTTTGAATTTTCGCCAGAAAGAAGCCCGTTAAGACACCGGCAATTCCTTGCCAAACTTGCCGAAGGCATGGTGGGCTTCAATGTATCGAACGGTTTTGTTGCGGCCCCGCATCAACACCGAAGTGGTGGTAATGCGATGGCCCTCGATTTTCACCCCCGGCAGAAAGCCCTGGGTAATGCCCGTGGCGGCAAAATACACATCATCGCTGGTCACCAAGTCATCCACCGTGTAAACGCGGGAGATATCCATGCCGGCGTCCAGCACACTTTTCCGCTCTTCGTCGGATTGCGGGTCCAACCGGCCCAGAATTTGCCCCCCCAGCACCTTCACCGCCGTGGCGGCCAACACCCCTTCCGGGGTTCCGCCAGTGCCCAGCATCAGGTCCACGCCAGATTCGGGCGTGACGGCCAGCAGGGCTCCGGCCACGTCGCCATCGGTGTGGCTTTGCACGCGGGCCCCAGCCTGGAAGATTTCCCGGGAGATGTTTTCGTGGCGGGGTTTCTCCAGCACGAACACGGTTAGTTCCCGAATGTCTTTGCCCAAGGCCCTGGCCACTTTTCGCAGCAAGTCGGGGATGGGCATATCCAGGTCCACCACGTCGCGGGCTTCGTGCTGCACGGCCAGCTTTTGCATGTAGAACGCGGGGCCAGGATCGAACATGGTTCCCTGGGGGGCCAGCGAAATGGTGGCAATGGAGTTGGGCCGCCCCTTGGCCAGCAGGCTGGTGCCCTCCACCGGGTCAATGGCCACGTCCATGGCGGGGCCGCGGCCCGTGCCCAGGCGCTCGCCCTTGAACAGCATGGGGGCATCGTCCTTCTCCCCCTCGCCAATCATCACCACGCCGTCAATATCCAGGGTGTTGAAACTCTTCCGCATGGCATCCACCGCCGAGCCATCGCCCGCGTTTTTGTCGCCCCGGCCCACCCATCGCGATGCCGCCACCGCGGCCGATTCGGTGATGTGGGCAATTTCCAGCCCCAGGTTTCGGTAGTTCATGTCGTGCGCCATTGGTGCGTTCTCGTCTTGGTGTTTGTGTGTGGATATGCCCAATTGTCTTTTTATCTCCCCGGTGATTTCCCTGGCCGTCCGGGTAAATGCCCGTTCCCTCACCCCACTCTGGGGGATTGACCGGAAAAAACCAGAAAAACAGGGGGAATCTGGACCGGTGGAAAGAAAAAAAAGTATAACGATCCCCCCCTAAAAGCGCAAGGGAGGGCACCGACAACCGCTATGCCCTACACGTGATGCCCTACACGTGATGCCCTACACGTTAAACAAAAAGTTGCACACATCCCCGTCGGCCATCACGTAATCTTTGCCGCACAGGCGAAGTTTTCCCGACTCTTTGGCGCCGTTCTTCCCTTTCAAGGCAATGTAGTCCTCGCAGGAAATGACCTCGGCCCGGATGAACCCCCGCTCAAAGTCGGTATGAATTTCTCCGGCGGCTTTGGGGGCGGTGAACCCCAGGGGGATGGGCCAAGCCCGGGCTTCTTTGGGCCCCACCGTGAAGTAGGTGATGAGCCCCAACAGGGCATAGGCTTCCCGAATCAACCCATTGATGGGGGGCTCGGACAGCCCCAAGGAGGCCAGCATTTCTTTGCGTTCGTCTTCCGAGAAATCCACCAGATCCGACTCGATTTTGGCGCACAGGGGAACCAGCCGGTCGCCTTTTCCCAGCCCCAGGCGTTTCTTGTGGGCTTCCACGTCCACCTGGCCTATTTCTGCCTCCGACAGGTTCAGCCCGTACAGCACCGGCTTGGCCGAAAGCAACTGAAACTGCTTGAACAGGGGCTCCTCCGCCGGGGTCAGCGGAACGGTGGAGGCCATTTTCCCCGCCGCCAGCACGGCCACGGTTTTTTCCAGCAGGGCGGCCAGTTCTTTGGCGTCTTTTTGACCAGACTTCAGGGCGGATTTGTTTTTTTCCATCCGCCGCTCCATGCCGTCCAGGTCGGCCAGAATCAACTCCATTTCGATGATCTCCCGGTCTTCCGCCGGGGTAGAGCCGCTGCCCTGGGCGCGGATGATGTTTTCATCCTCAAACCCCCGCAACAAATGGAGAATCGCGTGGGTCTCCCGAATGTGGGCCAAGAACTGGTTGCCCAGTCCTTCGCCTTTGCTGGCCCCCTTCACCAAGCCCGCGATGTCTACGAACTCGATGGTGGCGGGGATGGTCTTTTGGCTTTGCTCAATGATCGCCAGGCTGTCCAGCCGGGGGTCGGGCACGCTCACCGTTCCGGTGTTGGGGTCAATGGTGCAAAACGGATAGTTGGCGCTTTCGGCCACCTGCTTTTTCAGCAGGGCGTTGAACAGGGTGCTTTTGCCCACGTTGGGCAGCCCCACAATTCCGATACGAAGAGACATGCGGAAATTTTTTCAAAAAGAGTGAACAGAAAGAACGCGGTGAAGGGCCCCACCGGTATGATTTAACCCTTGCGCCCCGACAGCAAAGTCTCGGCCTTGGCCAAGTCTCCCGGGGTGTCTACCCCGATGGAAAACGAGCCCGCCTGAATGCACTGAATGGCGTGGCCGTTTTCCAGGGCCCGCAACTGCTCCAGCGATTCCCGCTGGGCCAGGGGGGTGGGGGCCATGCGGGCAAACTCGGCCAGAAAATTCCGGCGGAAGGCATATACCCCCAGGTGGCGCCATCCCAGGGTACCCTCTCCCCGGGGAAAAGGAATAGGGGCCCGTGAAAAATACAGCGCCCGGCCCCGGGCATCCAGCGTCACCTTCACCACGTTGGGGTCGTGGAACTCCTCTTCGTCTTTCAGGGGGTACACCAGGGTGGCCATGTGGGCCTGGGGGTCGGCGGCCAGCCCCGCCGTCAGCCGGTCCAGGTCGGCCGGGTCCAGCAGGGGCTCATCGCCCTGCACGTTCACCACCATGCCCACCGGGGTGCTCCGCTCCACCAGCCGCGCGGCCTCGGCAATGCGGTCCGTGCCGGTGGGGTGGTCGCCCGTCAACACCACTTCCCCGCCAAAGGCCTCCACCGCCTGGGCAATGCGTTGGTCGTCGGTGGCCACCACCACCCGGTCCAGGCTGCCCGCCCGGCGGGCCCGCTCCACCACGTGTTGAATCATGGGCTTGCCCGCCAGCAGGGCCAGGGGCTTGCCCGGAAAGCGGGTGGAACCGTACCGGGCGGGAATCACGCCCAGGATGATGGGGGAAGATTGGGAGGTCATGGAGAAAATGGAGAAAATGGAGAAATAGGGAACGGAGGTGGATGATGAAGACAAGGAACGTTTTTCTAATCCGCCGGATCGGCCTGAAATCCTGGGATGGTGAACAAACCCCTGACCGCATTCACAAGATTCAAAGACCTGCGCGGCAGGCTCCCTTGCAGAATCTGAAGATCACGCGGGTCAATCCATGCCTCGTGTTCCCCATAAAGGGCTTGAAAATGCGGCGGGGCATGGTCCAGCCAATCCACTTGAACACAATACCATAAAACACACGGATCGTTGAGACCCCTGCATAATCAGGGTTTTTGCCGTAAAAGGGAGCGTGGGGGGCGAAGCCCCCCAATAACATCACTCCCCTTCCCCTGCCTTTAGGCTTAACAGGAAGGGGGCAGGGGGATGGGGGGAAAAATAAGTTATGCACAGGTCTCTCGTTGTCATCCCTCTCTACTGGGCTTGAAACTGCAGCAGCCCCCGGAGTTTGGTTTCGCCAGGGGGCGCCCCAAACAGCACCATGTCTCCCACGGCGGGGAGCACCTGACCGGAGAACTGACTGCCATTGCGGGCCAGGGGCACCAGCTTTCCACCAGTGTGGATAAACGCTTGGTCGGTGCCGGGCAAATTCACCCGCACGTTGAGGGTTTGCCCGGCCCGCACCATGCCAGACTTCGGCTCATCCAAATATCCGCCGATCTGGTTGAAATACTCGAAGGGCTTGGGATAAGCCTCGGCGGGGCGGCCGGGCGATCCGCCAGTAAAGGGGTATTCCAACACCAGCGAATACTGCCCTGGGTCTCCGGCGGGTTTGGCAAAAATTTTCAGCAGATAGTTCCCCGCCTGACCATAGTTGGTCTCCACGAAAATTTCTCCCCGGTTTTGGTGGGCAAAGGCCGCCCCGGGAATTTCTCTGCCCTCTTGCGATAGAACCGCCAGCACCTGATGGGGCGACCCCGCCCCCATCTTCAGCAGCACTTGGCCGGGGGAGGCCTTTTCATCGGTAAGGTACACCCCGCTGGCGGGTTGATGGCGGACGGCCTTGTGGGGCAGACCCGCGACCTGAGAACTGCTGGCCGGATTGTAGGGCGAATAGCGCAGGGGGGTGATGTTCTGAAAATTGGCATAGGCTTTCATGGGTTCGCCAAACGCCAGCCGGGCGGTGCCCGCCGGCTCGGTAAGGATGTATCGCTTGCCTTGAAACTCGGCGAAGGCCTGATAAGGCTGGGGCACACCTGCCACCCCCATCAACAGGTGGCCCGGCGCGTACAGAAACACAATATCGTAAGACGAGTCGTGGGCCAGAATGGCCGACAGCAGAACTGCTTTGGAATCACAATCGCCGAATTGTTCCACCAGCACCTGGGGCGGGGGCAGCAACCCAGAGAGTACCCGGTCGGGCAGTTCGTTGGGGGGTTCGGCGTAGGGAATGTCTTGAGTGAATTTCAGCAGAAACTCCAGCCGCTCCTCCGGGCTGGCGCCGCCCATGGCTTCCATGGCCATCTGGTGCAGGGGCAGGGTGTAATCTCGATAGGCTTCAATCATCCGGTTGTAGTCGGGGTGAATCAACTGCCCCTCCTGGATAAACAATCCGTTAACCATGGCCTGTTCCCGGCGTTGCGTTTCTTCCGGGGTGGGCTGGTAGGGCTGAAACATCCATTGGGGAACCCCAAACCGGTGGATGGCTTGGTCCGTTTCCCCCTGGGGGTAGGCCCATTCCCATTGCCAGTCGCGTCCCTTGTGGTCCCGAAACCGGTAGGTCAGGTGATAGGCGCCGCCTTCCACCTTGACCTCTTGAAAGGTGTGGGGGCTTTTCATGTATCCAGAGCGAATGAGCCCAAACCCTCCGGCGGGATAGTATGGCCGCGCCCATTGGTTGGCGGCGTTCACTCCTCCCAGCCCAACCAGGGCCGCAACCAATCCCAGGGATATCCCCAGGACCAGCCTGGGCCCCCTATGGCTGGTGCCCGCTGGTGAAGGGGAGCTTGGCCGCAGGGCCAACTGCTGGGCCAGGGAAAGCACCGTTGGGTTGAGGGGAATCTTTGGCTGGGGCGTCATCAATATCCTCCTGCCCCGGCTTTCACGGGGACCATGTATTTTTCTTCTCCCTGGCGGGTTTCGGTTTGGGGGTTGACCTCCACCTTGCCCAGCGACTCGTAACTTACCATGCTGGCCACCACCCGCTGCAGGGGAACACGCACGAACAGGGTCATGCCCAGCAGCACGCTGCCCAACAGCACCGCCACCGCCACGTTGTTGCGCATGATCTCCCGCATTTCATCAATGTTCACCGTGGCCCGCAGGTAAATTTGGGTGGTGAGAAACACGGTCACCATGGCGGCCAGCAACGACAACAAATAAAACGCGATGAAGTACACAAACGAGATCAGCACCTTCTTAAAGGTGATGCCCCCCCCCACGGCGGCCATGGTGCGCAGGGCATCCACGGCGGGCAACACGCTGGCCGAGGTCAACAGCAGCAAGCACACAATAAACACCCCAGCAAAAATACTGGCGGCGGTATTCCCACCCAGCAGGGGGTCTTCTCCGTGGCTTTTTAGAAACGTCCAACCAGTGAATTTCATGCCCAAAAACACGGTAAGCAGGCCAAACACCAGAGACAGCAGCAGCTCGTAAAAGGCAAAGAAAAAAGTTTGGGTATCCATGAAGAAAGAGACTCCTAAAAGAGGAATGAGAAACAGCCACAGGGTCGAAGAGAATACCTATCTAGAAACGTTCCGCCAGGGTTCGGGTTTCTTTTTCTTACTGTAACTGGAAACCCCAGGCAAGCAAAACCCCCAGGGATAATCGGCTGAATTTTGAAAGGTTCCGGGACGAAAAAGTTATGCTATATATACAGGATTGGCCGTTTTTTCTCCAAGTGGTGCCCTGAGGGGCAGTCCGTACCTTTTCCGGGATGGGAGGCATTTTCTGTGATCATGGATGTCATTCTCCCCTCGGCAGGCCGGGGGACCCGGATGGGAGGAGAAACCAACAAAGTTCTGATGCCCCTGGAGGGGGTGGCGGTGGTGGTGAGGGCGGCGGCGGTGTTTCAAGCCCATCCGGCGGTGCGGTTTATTTGGCTGGTGGCCAGGCCAGAGGACAGCCAGGGCTTGGCGGCTGCCTTTGGGGGTTGGCTGGGGGGCAATTTAAAGTGGAGCAAAATCCAACCCCCGGTTCCAGGCGGGGCCCAACGGCAAGACTCCGTGGCGGCAGGTTTACGGGCCATGGCTGGCAATCCTCCAGAGGGGGTGCTGATTCACGATGGCGCCCGACCGTTTCTTTCCGCCCAATTGGTGGACAGGGTAATTGAGGGGCTGGCCAAACACCCAGCGGTGGTGCCCCGGGTGGCCATCACCGATACGGTGCGGGAGATTACTCCAACGGGTAGCCGGGTGGTCAACCGCCAGGAACTGTTCCGCATGCAAACCCCCCAGGGGTTTCACTGGGGGGTGATTTGTAAAGCCTATGAAAGCGTCCGCAACAACCCGGTCGACGTAACCGATGACGCCCAGCTGGTGGAACAGGCCGGGGGCCAAGTGGCCTTTGTGTGGGGGGAAGCCCGCAATATTAAGCTGACCCGGGGAGAAGACATGGCCCTGGGCACTTGGCTGCTGGCCCACCCCAACTGGGGGCAGGAAGAACCCGCCCTCTCCATGGGAACCAAAACTTCAGGATAACCGAAATGCGGCAGCACCCTAACCATCTCAGCCAAAAACAAGCCCGGACCAACCGGTGGTCGGTCGTGCTGGCCGCCCTGTTGACCTGCCTGTTGGTGCTTTCAGCGGGGGGAACCCTGGCCCAGCAACCGCCCCCCCCCACACAACCCCCCCCACAGCCTTCGGCAAAACCCACGGCCCAGGGCGGAGGGGACATGATCGAAATGAATTTCAAGAACGTAGACATTGTCAATTTCTTGAGCATCATGTCCGACTCCATCGGGGTTCCTTTTGTTTGGAACGACCAGGACATCAAAGGGAAAATCACGGTGGTGTCTCCCGGAAAATTTTCCCGCCGCGACGCTTATAAGCTGTTTGAAACCGTGTTGGCCATGCACGGATACACCACCGTGCGCCACAAGGGCAGCCCGGCCGTGCAAGTGGTGCCCATGCAAGACGCCGCCCGGCTGCCCAGCCCCACCCTGGGCAACGATGATACCAGCGGCGGCATGCGGGGAGGAAACTTCCAAACTCGAATCATCACCCTTAAGTACGCCGACCCCAACCAGGTGAAGGCCACCATCACCCCCCTCATCTCCAAACAGGCCTCGCTGGCAGCCTATCCGCCAGCCAACGTGCTGATTCTGTCGGACGTGGAAGACAACGTGACCCGGATGATGGAAATCGTGAGCAAGCTGGACGTGGAACCGGGGGATGTGACCTATCAAATGATTACCCTGAAGCACGCCAGCGCCCGTAAGCTGGCCCAAATGCTGACGGAAGTCACCCGCGCCATGGGCGGGGGCCAGGGCGGCCCCGCTGGCCGGGTGGGGGCCCGCACCGGTGGCGGCGGCGGTGTTACCGTGGTGGCCGATGACCGCATCAACGCCTTGATCGTGGTGGCCGACCCTTCCACCCTGGCCCAGGTGACCAAACTGGTGGAGGCGGTGGATGTTCCAGGGAAAACGGAAACCAGCGGGTTCAAGGTGTACACCCTGAAACATGCCTCGGCGGAAGACCTGGAAAAAGTGCTGACCAGGGTGAAGAGCGGAGCTGAGAAAATGGGCCGGTCCGATGGCGCCCCCCCCCAGCCAGGAGGCCCCCCCGAAGGGTTGACCATCACCTCCGACAAATCCACCAATTCGCTGATCGTGCTGGGGCCGCCTGACATGCTCCTCACCATGGATCAGATCATCTCTCAATTAGACACCCGTCGGCCCCAGGTGTATGTCGAGGCCCTGATCATGGAAGTAACCCTGGACAAAAGCCTGGCCCTGGGGGTGGATTGGCAGGCCAACAGCCCAACCCCCGATGGAATGGTGGGTGGCGGGTTCCCCAGCGCGACCCCCAACACCCCCACCTCGTTGGCGACGAAATCGAACGGCGCCGTTTTGGGCATGGTGGGAAACAACATCACGTTCAACGGGCAAAGCTATAGCTCCTTTGGGGCGTTTATCCAGGCCACCCGGCAGGACCAAGACCTAAACATTCTGGCCAATCCGCAAATTCTTACCCTGGACAACCAAGAAGCGGAAATCAACGTCAGCCAAGTCATTCCGGTGTCCTCCAAGGTGGTCACCAGCGTCAATCAAACCACCACCACCGAGTTTGAGTTTAAAGACGTGGGGATTATCCTGCGGATTACCCCCCAAATTACCGGGCAAGACAAGGTTCTGTTGAAGATCAACCAAGAGTCCTCCTCGGTGGCCGCCAAACAGGTCAACACCACCAGCAAGCAGCAGGCCATTACCACCCTGAAGCGCACCATTCACAACACCGTGCTGATTGACAACGACACCACCATGGCCATCGGCGGACTGATCCATGAAACCACCGTTCTCACCGAAACCAAGGTGCCCTTGCTGGGAGACATTCCCGTGTTGAGCATTCTGTTCAAATCCAAACAAGAACAGCTTCAGAAAACCAACTTGATCATTTTTATCCGCCCCACCATCATCAACAACCGGGATGATTTGCAGCGGGTCACCCATCGGGTGCAAGAGCGGTTTGATACCACCCAAAAACCCAAACCGAACCCTAAAAATCAACTGAAAAAAGAATTTCAGATTGATGAAGACTATTGGAAAAAGCGGGAAGCCGAAGCCAATATGACCAAGCCGCCGGAACCTCCGGCCGCGGAACCGGCTGCCGCCGACAAAAAGAAAGACAAGAAAAAGCCGAAGAAGACGGATGACACCGCCGCCCCCCAAGAACCCAAAGCGGAAAAACCCGCCGAACCGGCGAAGGAGCAGGCGGCAAAGCCTGCTGAGAACCCCGTACCCAAAACAGAGGCCGCCCCGGCACCAAACCCCACCCCAGCACCGGCCCCATGACCGAACAAATCCGGGATGAAGAAGAGTCATCCAGTAAACTGATTGTTCACCTGCAGGCCTTCGACGGCCCCCTGGACCTGTTGCTGCATCTGGTGCGGAAAAAGGAGCTGGACATTCAGCAGCTGCGGCTGTCGGAACTGACCGAGCCCTACCTGGAACATATCCGCCAGATGCAGAACCTGGACTTGGAAATTGGCGGGGAGTTTTTGGAAATCGCCTCTACCCTGATTTACATTAAATCGCGCACCTTGCTGCCCCGCCAAGCGGCGGACCAAGAGGAAGAAATTGACCCCCTGGCCCAGGAAGAAGCCCTGCTCCAGCGGCTGCGAGATTACCAAGTCATCAAAGACGCCGCGACGGAATTGTTCTCCATGGACATCCTGGGGCGCGACGTGTTTCAGCACGTTCCCGCCAAAGAGGAAACCCAGCGGGAAGGCCAAGAGGCCGAGCCGCCCCTGGAGCCCCCCACCCTGTTTGGGCTGATGGAGGCCTATCGCAAAGCCCTGGAGCGGGCCAAAAAACCCGAACCCCTCAATGTCATTCCCCCCTCGGAAAGCATCGAGGACAAAATTGACGAGCTGCTGGCCCGCTTCACCGCTGGCGCCGTGGTGCCCTTCTTGGATATTTTCGGCGAAAGCCCCACCCGGGGCGAAGTGATTTTGGTGTTCATGGCCGTGCTGGAACTGGCCAAAATGCGCATGTTGAAGCTGGCCCAAACCCAATGGCTGGGAGAAATCGTGGTGCTGGTGGCGGAAGACTACGACCAGCGCCGTGATGACGCCCGCGAGAAGGTGCTTCAAGGCATCGAGGGCAAGCCCGATAAGCCCGAAGCCCCCCTGCCCCTGGAGCAGGCCATGGCGGATGGCCCTGGGGAGAACGGGAAAGGCATGGCAGATAATGTTGGAGAAGAAGAAACATGACGAAAACAGGGGAGGAATCACCTCATGGTGTTCATTAAAAAAAGGGGTGAGGGGTGGGGGCTGTGGCTTTCTGATTTGTTTTATAAAAACCGCCATAGCCCCTGGCCTTGGGCTACCCTTGTTTTTGTGTCTTTCCTTCTGGGCTTTGGCTATACCCGATTCATCACAGTCAACCCCCTCTTTTCGACTGCCTTTACCACCGCGGCTTCTGTGTTACTTGCCGTGCCGTACCTCTGGTACATCTGGCTCATCCGCAACCGGGATAAGCATCAAGAAATCATCGACAAGCACGAAGACCAACGGCTAGACGCCCGCCGGTTGTGGACGGAGCAACTGAACAAAGCCGTGGAATGGGCCACCGACCCCTCCAACCGTTCCCGGCAAGCCGCCGCCATCCTGTCTCTGCGGGGGTACGTCTCTGAAGAAAGGTGCCAACTACCCGCCGAATTGCGGGGAGACCACAACCCGTTTCGCCATATTGTGGAGGGGGTGATTGTTTCCGTTTCCCAAGAAACCGGGGAAATGTTGCAAAAACTGAAACTAGAGGGGGAAAAGCAGGAGCAACAAACACCCACAGTGGAAGAAAGGCAAATACGCCAATGCCGGATGGCCATCGCAACCCTGGTTCAAGAACCCTGGGAGGGAGGCAAAGCGAAAAACCTCCCCCAGGCAAATTTTGCATTCATGACATTTTTTAGAGCCAATTTGCGGGGCGCTGATTTGCAGTTGGCCCATTTGGAGGAAGCCAATTTGCCGGGGGCCGATTTGCAGGGAGCTCAGTTGCAGGAGGCCCAGTTGCAGGAAGCCCAGTTGCAGGAGGCCCAGTTGCAGGGGGCAGATTTGCGAGAGGCCCAGTTGCAGGGGGCAGATTTGCGAGATGCCCAGTTGCAGGGGGCAGATTTGCGAGATGCCCAGTTGCAGGGGGCAGATTTGCGAAAGGCCAATTTGCAGGGGGCCAATTTGCATATGGCCAATTTGGAGGGGGCCGATTTGCAGTGGGCCGATTTGCAGTGGGCCGATTTGCAGTGGGCCGATTTGCATGGGGCTTATTTGCAGAACACCCGCGGGTTAACCTGGGACCAACTTAAACAAGCCCAATACTTTGATGCGGATTCCATTCCCCCCTACCTTCAGGAAGAAATCCGTTCAACTGAACTCAACAAAAAAGAATTTGAGATTACGAAAATAGAGATGCAGAACTGGGAAAAAGAACAAGAAGAACGAGAGGAGAGGAAAAAACGAAGCCTAAAATAATTCCCCCTTATCCCACCACCTTCACATACACCGCCTTGCCGTCTCCCGGGCCGTAAAAATCTTCCAGCACGGCTTCCAGCCGGTACCCCGCCTGGTCATAAAACCCCCTTGTGGGCTGGTACTGCCCCCGGGTGGAGGTTTCGATATACACCCGGCAGCCCCCCATGGCCCGGATGGCTTCCTCGGCACGGGCCACCAGCTGCCGCCCCAGCCCCCGCCGTTGGATGGCCGGGTCCACCACAATCCAAAACAAGTCGTGGCTGCAGGCCGTGCCGCCAATGGGGCCATAACAGGCATACCCAGCCAGCTTGGCTCCCTCCTCCGCCATCACGAACCAATAGCCGCTGGCCGGGCCTTTGGCCAGCCGCTCGGTCACCAGTTCCACGGCAATGGCGGTTTCTTCCGCGTTAAAAAAGCCGGTGGCCCGCACCAACTGTTCCACGGCCTGGGCGTCAGCGGGAACCACTTCAGATCGGAAGGTAAAGGGAAGGGTCATGGGGGGGTGGGGGATAGATGGGTGAATAAGATGGTGGATCGGTTGGTGAATAAGTGGACGGATAGGTTAACGGATAGGTTGACGGATAGGTTGACGGATAAATTGGTGGGTAGCCGGGGGTTAACTAGCGAACAGGGCGCTTGGCGGTGTCAATCAATTGGGCCATCACCTGAGCGGGCGTGAACCCCCCTTCCAGGGCCGCCGCCATGAACCCGGCATCTTCCGACAGGCAGGGGTTGGCGTTGATTTCCAACACCCAGGGATGGCCCTGGGCGTCTACCCGCAGATCCACCCGGGCATAGCCCCCCAAGCCAAACAGATCCCAACAAGACAGCGCCAGGGCCTCTAGCCGGGCCCCCAGGGGGGCCTCCGCGTCCTCTCGGCTGAAACGCCGGGGGGTGTGGTGAAAAGCGTGGCTGTCTGGCTCCCACTTGGCCTGATAGTCCACAATCCGGGGCCGCCCGGCGGGCCAATCGGTGAACAGAATTTCGGCGGGGGGCAGCACCTGGGGGCCCTGGGGACCCTCCAGCACCGACAGGTTAAACTCCCGCCCGTCAATGTAAGCCTCGGCAAACCATTCGCCCCCCTGTTGTTGGGTCTGGCGGGCCAGCAGGGCCTGGGCCTGGGTCAGGTCCGCCGTCACCGAGTCGGGCCCAATGCCCATGGAGGCATCCTCCGCCGCGGGTTTTACCAGCCAGGGGCCAGCCCAGGAGGTTTCTCCCCCAGGGTGGGAAAACCAGGGCGGCGTGGGCAGCCCCCCCCGCACCAACAGCCCCTTGGCCCTGGGCTTGTGGGCGGTAATGTGCAGGGCCTCGGAGCTACAGCCCGTCATGGGCAGGCCCAGGCGCTCCACCACGGCCGGGGGCAGGTGGCACAGCCTCCCCGAGCCCCCCAAAGACTCCACCAAGTTCACGACAACATCGGGCGGGTCGGCCTTCAGTTCCCGCTCCAGGGCCCCCAGGTCCAGGTCCACCGCCAGCAGCCGGGTGCGGTGCCCCTGGGCCTCCAACAGCCCCGCCAGCCAGCGGGCCTGGGTCAGGGTGTCCTGCTCATCGGGGGGGGCGTGGGGGGGAATATGCTGATGGAGCAGGGTCAGGCGCATGACCGGCCAACCTGGGGAGACCCCACCGAAGTGGGCGCGCCGCCCAACCGGGCCAGGGCGGATTGCACGATATCACCAATCAGGGCCTGATAGGTTTTCCCCGCCAGGGTGCCCATGATGCACAGGTCAGAATCCACCGGGTGCAAGCCCGCCAGGGGGTTCACTTCAATAAAGTGGGGCCGTCCCTGGGCGTCACAGCGCAGGTCCATTCGCCCGCCGTCCCGGCAGCCCAACACCTTCCAGGCCTCCAGGGCGGTTTGGGCGGCAGCCCTGGCCTGGGGGTCATCCACCAGGGTGTACACCACCCGCTCGTGGCAATGCTTTTTGTTGGCCCAGGTGTAGGCGGTTTGGTCTCCCAAATGGGTAGAGGTCACTTCCAGCACCCCGTGCACCCGGGAATCGGGCCCGGTGCCCAGCAGCCCCACGGTAAATTCCCGGCCGGGCAGGTAGGTTTCCACCAGCACCGGCTGGCGAAATTGATTGAGCAACTGCACGGTAACTTGACGAAGTTGGGCGGGGGTTTTGCACAGGGAGTTTTCCGTCACGCCCTTGCCGGTGCCTTCCGCCACCGGTTTGGCAAACAGGGGATAGGGCAGATTCACCCCGTTCAGGTCGTCCTCCCGCTCGATCAGGGCAAAGTCTGGGGTGGCAATCCCCCCGTCTCGAATGACCCGCTTGGTCATGCCCTTGTGCAGGGTCAACGACAACACCATGGGGTCAGAAAACGTATAGGGAATCTGGTAGGCATCCAACAGGGCTGGCACTTGGGCTTCACGGGCCAGGCCGTGCATGCCCTCGCAAATGTTAAACACCAGGTCCCAACGGCGGCCTTGCAGCAGTGCCGCCGACAGGGCCTGCAATCCTCCAATCTGCTCTGGGGTATGGCCAAGGCTTTCCAGCGCCTGGGCAATGGCCTGGATAGTTTCCGGCTGATCGAACTCCGCCGTTTCCTCCAGGCCATAACCCATGGCCAGCCATTCCGACTGCAAATCGTAGGTCAAGCCAATCCGCATGAATTTACCCTCGGTCCTTCAAAGAGGGGTCCGGGTAGCGGTAAGACTTGCCCTCGAAGTTGGTCAACAGCCAGTCTCCATTGTCGTGGCCCTCCAGGTAGTTCGGAAGCAGGGGAATCTTCCCCCCGCCGCCAGGGGCATCGACCACCAGGGTGGGCACGGCATACCCGGTGGTGTGGCCCCGCAGGGAGCGAATAATATCCAGCCCCGCGTCTACCGAGGTACGGAAATGAGACGAGCCGGTGATGGGGTCGCACATGTAAATGTAATAGGGCCGCACCCGGATTTTTAGCAGGTTGTGCATCAACCGCTTCATGGTGTCCGGGTTGTCGTTCACCCCCTTCAGCAGCACCGTTTGGCTCCCCAGCGGAATGCCGGCATCGGCCAGCCGTTCGCAGGCCTCGGCGGTTTCCGGGGTGATTTCGTCGGGATGGGTGAAGTGCAGGCTGATCCACAAGGGATGGTACTTGCGCAACACCTTAATCAGCGACGGGGTGATTCGCTGGGGCACCACCGCTGGCACCTTGGAACCAATGCGTAGGAACTCCACATGAGGAATGGCCCGCAGCTCTCCCAGCAGCCAGTCCAGGCGGTTTTCATCCAGGGTCAGGGGGTCGCCGCCAGAAATCAGCACATCCCGAATGGCAGGCGTGTTCCGAATGTAGGCAATGGCCGCCTCTAGCTTGCTGCGGCCGATGGCATCGCTCCCCCCCACCATGCGAGAACGGGTGCAATACCGGCAATAGGCCGCGCAGAAACTGGTGGCCAGCAGCAGCACCCGGTCGGGGTAGCGGTGCACCAAGCCCGGCACCGGGCTGTGGCCGTCCTCCCCCAGGGGGTCATCGGCTTCGCCGGGAGAGCGCAGGAACTCGCCCATGACGGGAACGATGGTCTTGCGCAGGGGCTGGTTGGGGTCCACTGGGTCCAGCAAGCTGGCGTAATAGGGCGTTACCCCGGCCGGCAGCCCATGGCGGAACCGCCCCAGGGCTTCCCGCTCTTCCCCCGTCAGGGTCAACACCCGCTCGAAATCCTCCAGGGTCTTCAACCGGTTGCGGCTCTGCCACCGCCAGTTGTTCCAGTCCCGGGTGGTTACCTGGGGGTAGAACATCTTGCGGAAACGATGGCTGCGATCGCTGACGGTTAAACGGGGAACGGCAGGCAGAAGAGGGGAAAAACCGGGGGACGAATTTTGCGAATACGGAAGGGGGTAGGCGCCAGCATTCGGCCTACTTGGTTCCGGTTCAGCATTGGCAAACAGGGTACGATCCAACGATCCACCCGAAGGAGGTTCCTCGGGGGTGTCCAGCAGATTTTCCTTGGACATGTTTGGTTTCCGTGAGGCCAGCCTGGGAGCATCCCCCCAGTCCTGGGTGTTGGATGTTTTGCCCCGTGGAAGCGCCTCAGCTGGCGGATCCTTGGAGCCGTGGTGCCCACGCCGGAACCAGCCCCGGCGTGAACGAAACCTTCCAGGTTTCTGAAAACAAGTTAAACCCATTTATTCGAAATTCAACGTTTTTTTTTCGCCCACGAGCATTTTTTCTCGAGGCGATAATCCCATTGATCTGGCTGAATAAAAAAAATGGATATGAGACGAAAAACGTCGGAATGGAATTTTTATACGGCGGGAGGATGCGAATGGAAATAAAAACGAGGGTCGAAAGGGGGAAAGCCGGTCAAGATTCCCGTTTGGTAAGCATTTTTTCCAGCAATTCGGAAGAGGCCGAGTCGGCCAACAGAGAACGCAGCCGGGCCACCGACTGGGTGCGCAGCTGGCACACCCGAGATTCGGTGATGCCCAACACCTGACCGATCTCCTTCAGGTTCAAGTCTTCGTCATAATAAAGAGACAGCACCATTTTTTCCTTCTCGGGCAGGGCATCAATCCCCACCCGCAGCCGTTCGGCCACTTCCCGCAGGGAAAGTTCATCCAAGGGGTTCTTGGCAAAGGGGTCTTCCAGCACCTCTAAAAAGCTGCCATGGTCGCCCTCCCCTTGGGGATGAATATCTTCGATGTTCACCAGGGGAATGGCCCGGGATTTCATCAGCAGTTCATGGTATTCCCCCAGGGAAATGCCTAGTTTTTGGGCCATTTCCTGTTCGGTGGGCATGCGGCCCAGAGAATGCACCAGGTCCAGGTGGGCGTGGGATATTTTGTGGGCGTTTTCCCGCACGCTGCGGGGAATCCAGTCGCAGGAGCGAAGTTCATCCAGCATGGCCCCCCGGATGCGAAACTCGGCATAGGTGCGGAACTGGGCATCGTGGCCCGTCTCGTACTTTTCAATGGCATCCAGCAGGCCAATCATCCCGGCCTGGATGATATCGTCCAAACTCATGCCTTCCGGCAGCCGGGCCCCCAGCCGGGTGGCAATCCGCTTGACCAAAGGGGCATATTCTACAACCACCTCGTCGCGAGACTTGGCCAGATAAGCGTGAGCGTATGGGTTGTTCATCCTCGGATCCTGGTCCCAAAGGTCAACGGTTCCCCCCTCTCCCATCGGGGATAGGGGTATGGCACCCAGGTTTAATGCCAAAGCCGTGCCGTATCTTGGTGATTCAGGGAAACTCCTAGGGCTGGAATACAGAAATTACTTATATAACAGGATATTTTATGTGGAGTTTAAAGAAACACCAGCGGGGCGTAAAGATGATGGGGGGGATTTGTAGCACCTGTTTTGCCCATCTCCCGCCCTGTTTTCTGGGGCAGATCAGCGTCTGAAGGCCCCAGACAGAGGGAAGAATTGCCCAGGGCCAGGGAGGGGGTACTTTTAAGAATTGCCGGAAAGGGAGATGGGCTGGCCCACGCCGCTGGCGAGGGAAACAAACCCACGAGAGTAAAACTACACTGCAATGGCAGAGCTGACCGCGGGTTTCTTGGTGTCGGTGATTTTGACGAATTCGAAATCGCAGGGGTTGCACTTGGTGTCGCAGGGCAGATTCCAGCGCCCCAGCAGGCGGTTCCATTTGAACTTGAAATCCTTCATCCCCAGGTCGTGGATGGACCCGGCGGCATAGTTATGGTCGCGCACGTACAGGTGGCGATGGCAGGGGTAGATCAGGTTGTCCGGCCCGATAAGAAACCGTTTGGTTTTGCAGGTCACCCAGGTGTCGCGCTGGGGGGGGTGGTTTTCGTCGGCGTCTTCGCAGTTGGCCAGATACGACTCGTAGTTGTCGATGTAAGGCGCCGGGGAGTATAGCTGAGGGTAGTTGGTGTTCACATCGGCCCAGGTTTGGGGCAACATGCGGCCTTCTTTGTTACGGCCGGTAAAGGTTTGCAGGGCCCAGCCAATGTTGGCAGCCATCAGTTTGTCGGCCACCTCTTTGGTCAGGTCCGGGGTGTCGGTGGTAGACACTTGGTTCAGGCGCAAACCCGCGGCTTTGATTTTGCGAATGCGCTCGATGTACACATCGGCTTCCATCCACCCTGGGTGGAACGACGTGTTCCACACGATTTTGTTCCCCCATTTCTTCATTTTTTCCAACGCGGTATCAAACTTTTCATACCACTTGCCGTTCAGGTTGGTGGTAAACACCACTTTGGAATAAAGGCCCAGCAACCCCGTCATCAACGGTTCGAAATCCGGGTGCAACGACGATTCCCCCCCCAGCACTTTCACCGAGTGGGCGATGCGGTTCTTCTTCAGAAAGGCCAACAGTTGGGGGACATCCACCTTATCGGGATTCTTGCGGACATCCAGGGAGGACTTGGCCTGAATACAGTAAGAACATTGGTGGTTGCAAAACAGGTTGGTGAAAATACCCAAGTACGCCATGGAGCCTCGTTAATAAAGGGATGGATTCAATTTTTTACAAGATTATCACCTCCCTAAGAAAAACAAAAGGAACACGGCATAGGCTAAAAGGGGTGTGGTTAGAGGGGGGGCCGTGGTCATGGTTGGTGCTTGCCGTGTGTGATTTATTTACGGGTTCATCTTCCACAGGTCGTTGGCCCAGAACATCGCCAAATTACCCGCAACGGATATCCCATGGCCCTTACATTGGGAAACAGATCCATACTTGCGTGATCTAAAAATCTTTTGGAATTGGCGGACACCAAGGAAACAACCTGCCAGAAAAGCGAGTTTACAATTTCTTCCAGCGTTTCAGACGTTCCCAAAAATGGAGGGTGTCTTGGGCGGGGACGTTGCCGTTCAGCAGGGTTTGGGCCAGCAGCCTTAAGCGCTGGGCGGCGGGGGACTTGGGAAAGGACTCCATCAGCGGAATCTGCTTGCGTACCGACTGGGTAAGGTAGGGATCGGAAGGAACCCACCCCAGAAAATCAACCTCCAGATTCAGGTAGTGGCGGCACACCTGGTCCAGGCGGTCGTACACCCCCTGGGCCTCGTGCTCGTTGGCCACCATGTTGGCCACCACGGAAATTCGCTGGCAGCCGTATTTGCCGGACAGCAGTTTGATCAACGCGTAGGCATCGGTGATGGAGGTGGGTTCTGGGGTGGCCACCACCAGCACCCGGTCGGCGGCGGTGTTAAACCGCATCACCGAGGCATGAATGCCCGCCCCCGTATCCACCACCAGAAAATCCGTTTCCGCGTCGAGGGGAGAGAGCAGGTCGAACAGCCGGGCCTGTTCTTGGGAAGAAAGATCCAGCAAATCCGTCATGCCGCTGGAGCCGGGGAGAATTTTCATCCCCCGCTGTTCCACCACCACTTCCGCCAGGGTGCGTTCCCCCCGCATCATGTGTTCCAGGGAGTACTTGGGGGTGATGCCCAGAATGACGTCGATGTTGGCCAGCCCCACATCGGCGTCCATCAAAAACACCCGGCGCTTCATTTGGGTCAGGGCCAAGCACAGGTTCACCCCCAGGTTGGTTTTACCCACCCCCCCTTTGCCGCTGGTGATGGCAATGACCTGGGGCCGGTGGCCCCCCGTTTTATCCGGGGACCTGGCTCCGTGCAATTGCCGCAATGTGGACGCCTGATCCATGGCCTATCCTTTCGAGTATTCTCTGGCCTTGCCCTGGCCCCTGTATGCTCATCGTTTGTTGCTCGTCAAAGTCCAGCCTGCCTGTTCACCTGCCTTTATTCATCGCCTGAAATATTCAGGATCAAATCCACCATTCGCTCTCGGGTGGCCGGTTCAATGTCTTCCGGTACTTTTTGCCCAGTGGTGAGATAGGCCACGGGAATTTTGAAGCGAATGGCATGGTTGAAGATGGCCCCATAGGTGGCGCATTCGTCCAATTTGGTGAACACCACCCCCCGCAGTGGAATTTGGCTGAAGCGGCGGGTGACTTCGGTCATCTCGGCGTCTTTGGTGGTGGCCGACAGGGTTAGCCACACGTCGGTCTGTTCCATGTCTTCAAACAGCCGGAATATCTCGGCCATCTGCACGTCATCGCGCTGGGAGCGCCCCCCGGTGTCGATCAGCACCAGGTCCTTGCGGGAAAAGTCGGCCAGGGCACGCTCCAATTCGGCGCGGTTCGACACCACGGCGATGGGCACCTCCATAATCTTGGCGTAGATTTTCAACTGCTCCACCGCGGCAATGCGAAAGGTATCGATGGTAATCAACCCCACGCTGACCCTGTGTTTCAGCATCTGTTCCGAAGCCAGCTTGGCCACCGTGGTGGTTTTTCCCACCCCGGTGGGTCCCACCAGGGCAATCACCTTGCGTTTGCCGCTGCCCGCGTGAAAGGGCCCCGTCACCGGAACAATCTTCATCATCATCCGGGCCAAAAACACCTTTACGTAGTGGAAATCTTCCTGGTCTGCCGGGGGGATGGCATTCATGGCCTCTTCCACCAGCCGGTGGGCAAACTTTTCTTCCATGCCGCTGAAGATCAACTGCTGGTAGAGCACCACCAAATTTTCCGAGAAGTCGGCATCGCGCAGCCCCTGAGATTTGGCGGTAAGAATTTGCACCATTTGGCGGGTTTCGGCAATTTCGGCCCGCAGTTGGTTCATCACCGATTCGTTTACCGCCGGGTTGGCGCGGGCCTGGGCCGATTCCACCATGTCTTTCAACTGCTGAATGTCCTCGTGCAGGGGGTTCAGCAGGCTTTCGGTTTCCATGCGGCTGCGCATCAGCAGCTGCCGCAACTGGTCGCCATCGGCGGGGGCCTTGCCCTGGCCTGAGCGTGGATTGGCCGCCAGCAGGGCTTCTAGTTCGGGGCTGTTTTCACCGTTGTCGTTGGCGGCGGTAACCTCTAGCATGGGCCGGCCAAACAGGCCAAAGGCCCCCTTGCCCCCCCGCACATGGCGGGTGGAAAGTATGATGGCGTTGCTGCCCATCTCCTTCTTGACTTTGTCCAGCGCCTCTTGCATGTCGGCGCCCCGAAACCGTTTAATCTGCATGTCGGAAAGGATAGAGGGTTAAGGACCGGCCCTCCCCGGTCTGGTTTCGTTACCCCACCACGCCCAACGATTCAATTCGGACGTCGGCGGATATTTCGTTGTGAGACAACACCACCAGGTTGGGAATAAACCTCTCGGTCAGCCGCTTCACGTGGGGGCGGATGACCGGAGAACACAATAGTATGGGTTGATAGTTAAAGGCGGTGAAGCGATCCATCTGACCCTCGATACTTTTGATGATGTTTTGCGCGATGGAAGGATCCAGCCCCAGATAAGAACCCTGGGGGGTGGTGTGAATGGCTTCGGCCAGTTGGTCTTCCATCTCTTGGGTCAAGGCCACCAGGGGCAGCAGGCCGTCGGGGGTTTGGTATTGGCGGGTAATGGTGCGGGCCATGGCTTGGCGAACGTATTCGGTCAGCACTTCGGGATCTTTGGTCATGGTGGCGTAGTCGGCCAACGACTCCAACACGGTGTGCATATCCCGAATGGACACCCGCTCTCGCAGCAGGTTTTGCAGCACCTTTTGAATGCCGCCCAGGCTCAACACGTTGGGAATCAACTCTTCCACCACCTTGGGCTCGGTCTTGGCAAAGTTGTCCATCAGTTTCTGGGTTTCTTGGCGGCCCAAGAACTCGGGAGAATGGCGTTTGATGACCTCGGTGATGTGGGTGGCCAGCACGGTGGGAATATCAACCACGGTGTAGCCGGAGAATTGGGCTTTTTCCTGATCGTCGGGGGCCACCCAAATGGCAGGCAACCCGAAGGCCGGTTCGATGGTTTCAATGCCCGCGATGTTTTCCTCCACGTTGCCGGTTTTCATGGCCAGCAGGTGGTCGGTCAGCAGTTCTCCACGGCCCACTTCCACCCCCTTGATGGTCACGGAATATCCCCCAGGGGGAAGCTCCAGGTTGTCTTTGATGTGGATGGGCGGAACGATGAAACCCATGTCCAGGGCCACCTGGCGGCGGATGGATTTGATGCGGTCCAGCAGCTCGCCATCCTGGTCTTTGTCCACCAGCGGAATCAACCCATAGCCCAGCTCCAGCCCCAGCCGGTCAATGGGCAGCATGGTCTCAATGTCTTCCGGGGCCTCCTCGGCCATTTTTTGGGTGTCGGCCAGGGCGGTTTGGGCCTCGGCCAGGGCCATCCGCTCTTCGTTGGTGTATTGCAGATAGGCCATGGTGCCAGAAAGCACCGACATCACCAGCATGGGCAGGGTGGGAATCCCCGGAATGACCGCGAAGAACAGCAGCACGCCAGACACCATGCCCATGGCCCGGCTGTTGGTGATGATTTCTTTTTTTAGGCCCTCTCCAATGGAGGACTCCAGGGCCGATTTCGACACCGCGATACCGGCCGCCACCGAGATGACCAGGGCGGGAAGCTGAGAAACCAAGCCATCGCCCACGGTGAGGATGGTGTAGGTTTGCACGGCGGCGGAAAGGTCCATGTTGTGCTGGGCCACCCCAATGATCAGCCCCCCCACCAAGTTCACCCCGGTAATAATCAACCCGGCAATGGCATCGCCCCGCACAAACTTACTGGCACCGTCCATGGCCCCGTAGAAGTCGGCCTCTTGCTGAATTTTCAACCGCCGGGCCTTGGCTTCTTTGTCGTTGATGATGCCAGCGTTGAGGTCGGCATCAATGGCCATTTGTTTCCCCGGCATGGCGTCCAAGGTAAAGCGGGCCCCCACCTCGGCAATCCGCCCAGCGCCCTTGGTGATCACCACGAAGTTGATGATGACCAGGATCAGGAAAATGATGATCCCCACGATGTAATTCCCCCCCACCACAAAGTCGCCAAAGGCCCGAATCAACTGGCCAGCGGCATCTTTGCCGTGGGCCCCGTTGCCCAGAATCAACCGGGTAGAGGCCACGTTCAACGACAAGCGGAACAGGGTGGTAATGAGAAGGACAACCGGGAATGAAGAAAAATCTAGGGCCTGAACGGTAAACAGGGAGACAAACAAAATTAAGATGGAAATGCCAATATTTAACGCCAGCAACAGGTCCAACAGCAGGGTGGGCAGGGGCAGCACCAGCATGGCAATGATGGCGATCACGCCAAACGCCACCACCAGGTCAGAACTCCGCCCGACGGAGGGGGTGCCGCCTCCGGCGGGAGGGGCTTTGGTCGCCTGGGTTGCCATGGGTCACTCCTTGGAGACTCTGTCCGTGAGCTCTCGTATCCGCCAGCGTAACACATGAAAAGGGCGGAAAAAAAGGGGGGGACGCACCAATAGCCCAGGAAAAACCGGGAAATGACCTGGGGCAAACCCAGGGGACAAGCCATGAAAAAGCAACGGAAACGCAGGGGGAAATAGCCAACAATCACCTCCAACTGGACTCAAGACCAGTGCCCGTTCCCTGGTTCGCACCCTGGCTACTTGAGGGTTTTCCCCTTCAGGCGGTACACATAGGCCAAAATCTCGGCCACGGCCCGGAACAACCCCTCCGGGATTTCCTGGCCAATTTCCACGTGCTTGTAAATTTCTCTGGCCACCACCGGGTTTTCCACCAGGGGCACGTTGTTTTCCCGGGCCACTTCGCGAATGCGCTGGGCAATAAAGTCGGCCCCCTTGGCCACCACCCGAGGAGACGCCATGATTTCCCGGTCATACTGCAAGGCCACCGCAAAGTGGGTGGGGTTGGTCACCACCACGTCGGCCTTGGGCACGTGCTCCATCATGCGGGCCTGAGACATGTTCCGCATGATTTGCCGGATGCGGGATTTTAGCTGCGGATTCCCCTCCGTCTCCTTCATCTCTTCTTTCATTTCCTGCTTGGTCATCATCAGCTGGCGGTCCAGGTTCCACCGCTGAAACAGAAAATCAAACAGGGCCAGAATCACCAAGGCAATGGCCACCCGCCCGAACAGCACCCCCACCAGCGACAGGTTAAAATCTAAAATGGCTTCGGGCTTTAAGCGGAACAGCTGAAACAGGGGGAAAATTTCTTCCTCTAAAGAAACGTAGATGACATACCCCACCACGATCATCTTGAACAGGCTCTTCAGCAGCTCGGCAAAGGCGCTCATGGAGAACAGCCGTTTCATGCCCTCCAGCGGGTTCACCCGCTCGAACTTAAACTTGAAAGGAACAATCAACAACCCCACCTGCATAAACGAAGAAAACAGGGCCACCGCCATGGCCAAGGCAAACACACCCAACATAAAGGGGGTCACCAGCACCACGGTGTCGATGAAAAATTTTTGCAGCAGAGGAACGGTGAAATCTTGCTGGGAGAGATTTTGAAAGGAGGACACCCACAATTGCCGGAGGGTGTTGATTCCCAGTTGCCCGGTAAACAGAAAATACAGTGACATGGCCCCCAACATGGCGGCAGAGGTTACTTCGCGAGAGATGGCCACCTGGCCCTCTTGGCGGGAGTCCTCCCGCCGTTTATCGGATGGTGCCTCGGATTTTTCTTGCCCGCTTTCGGCCATGCGTTACCCCCCCAGGGCCTTCAGTTCACCAAACAAAATGGGCTCCAGCCGCCCCACCACTTCGGTGACCGATTGAATGAAAAACGGAAAGCCGATTCCCAGGAACAAAATGCCCATGCCGATGGTGAGGGGCACCCCCACCACAAACACGTTCATTTGGGGCACGCTGCGGGCCACCAGCCCCAATGCCAAGTTGGCCGCCAGCAGGGCCGCCACCAGGGGGGCCCCCACCTGAATGCCCACCACAAACAGGCTGCCGGTGAGGTTGAGCACAAAATCATAGGCGGGACGGGTAAGGGCAAACTCGCCGGTGCCAATCAGTTTATAACTGTTGGCCAGGGCTTCAATGAACAAGTGATGGCCGTCGGCCATCACTAAAATAAGCAGGGCAAAGCTCGACAGCACTTGGCTGAACAAAGAAACCTGCTGGGCCGACAATGGATCGAACACATGGGCCATCCCCAGGCCGGTCTGAAAACCGATCAATTCCCCCGCCAGTTCAATGCCCACCATCAGCAGCCGGGCTGCCAGGCCAATCAACAACCCCACGGCCAGTTCCCCGGTCATCAGCACAATCAATTCCATCAGGGGGGGGTTGAGGGGCAGGTGGGGGTGGGCCACCAGGGGGTAGAATACCAGAGAGAGAATCAAGGCAAACCCGGATTTGACTGGAACGGGAGTGGTGGCATCTCCAAAAATGGGGGCGGCGGCCATCACGCCGGAAATCCGGGTGAGAATCAGAAAAAACCCCAGAAACTGGTTGGGGTCAAAATTGAGCAGATTTACCATCTCACCACCGTCTCACCACCATCTATCCGCCATTGAACCGCCGGGCGTGGATATCCCCAGCAGAGGGATAAAAAAGGGGGAAAAAGAGCATCGACGTTAACGCCATAGGGGGGCTGCCAGCCCTCCTATCCTAGGTCCCTACCTACACCTTGATACGGATTTCGGTGATACGCAACAAGCTCAGGGGTTCCCCCGCTTCCACCACCAGCGGTTGAAAGGCCGGGTTCATGGGTTGCAGAATGGTGGTGGAACCATGCCGGTGGAGGGTTTTCACCGTGTATTCGCTGTGGTTTCGACCGGCCAACACAATGGCCCCATTGTGCACCGGGGCCGATGGGCTCACCAACAGGTGGGCCCCCGGAGGAATGTGGGCCCCCACCATGCTTTCTCCCTCGGCCACCACAAAAAACGCCTGGGGGTCGGCAATGTCAACCGGTTCAAAGCCCTCTGGGTCCCCTGAAGCCGATTCTAACCAGGGGCCACAGGCGGCCTGCCCCAGCACGGGCACCAGCCGCTGAGAGGCCGAAGGCTTGGGAATCATGGGGCGGCGCTCGAACAAATGCTGCACGGTCTCTGGGGCTTTTTCCCGGTAGGCGGTCGAAATCAGGTCGGATGAATCCAGCCCCAGTTTATCGGCATAGAACAGCAGGGTTTTGTCTTTGGGAATGTGCCCGTCGGAAATGACCTTGCGGAACAACTCGTAAGGCAACTCCAATTGCCGGGCGCATTCTTTAATGTCTTCGAATCCCAATTGCTGCACCCGTTTTTTCAGCATGTCTGCCAGATTGGCCATGGGAACCTTCCGTGGGATGAGGGGTTAAAAAAACAAAGAATTCCCTTTCAACCTACACAAGATAAAATATTTTGGCAAGAAGTCAAAGTAAATTGAAGACCTTTATGTACTTTTCCCCATCCCCCTGCCCCCTTCCCTGGGGGAAGGGGATTGATTTGATTGAGGGGCTTCGCCCCCCACCCCCCCCTCCATACAAAAATCCTGGGGATTGATCCCCGGGTGAACCTGTTAAGTGGGGGTCTCGGTGGAAAAAGATTTTCTAAAAACCTTCCCTCCCCTGAACCCATACTAGGAAACCCGTAAAAAATGGTGTTAACCTAGAAAGGATTTTTCAGCCCCCGAATTTATTTTTTCATTCCAAGGATGGCGTTCTACCTTTCATGACCCTGACCCGCCGACAAATTCTGCAATGGACCTCGGCCATCGCCGCTGGAACCCTGGTTTCAGAGGGGTTGGTGAACGTGACCCGGGCTTTGGCCGCCCAGCCCTCCCGCAATCCCATTCTGTGGTTTGCCTTAGAGGGCGGCGGCCACACCCAGCTCACTCACCTCACCCGAGAACTGCCTGAGTTTTTAGACCTGGTCACCACCCAATTTCAGGTGGAACGGTATGACTGGCTAGAGCCCGCCGGGGTAGACGTCAAAACCAATCCCTTTCCCTCCGCCCCGGTATTGGTGTTGGAGGGCGTGCCCTCCAAAGCAGACCTGATGGGCGAACGTTACTCGGCCCTGCGAAATGAACTGTCTCGGGCCAAGGCCGTGGTGATGTTGGGCACCGAGGCTTGCTACGGCGGGTTTCTCACCCCCACGGAAGACCTGAACGCTTTCCAGGCCCTGTGCAAGACCAGCAGCACCCCGGTGGTGAAACTCCCCGGAATCCCTGTCCCCCCCCATCACATCGTGGGCACCCTGGCCTATCTAGAATTAGGGTTCCCCCGGGTAGATGCCTTTCGGCGGCCAGTAATGTATTACAGCGAGACCGTCTGCCAGCGCTGCGAACGGCGGGGTGACCTGGAACAGGGCCGTTTCTCAGAATCGTTGGGCGAGCCGGGATGCCTATACCTTCGGGGATGCAAAGGACCGGTGACCCACAACACCTGCGCCGTGAACAAATGGAACGGGGGAGAAAACTGGTGCGTGGGGGCAGGCAGCCCCTGCACAGGGTGTTCCGATCCCTCCTATCCTGATTTCGGCGGGCTGGGCTTGTACGGCAGGCTGCCGGGAGACCAGATGGGCATTCACTCCACCCTGTCGCAGCAGGTCGAAACCGCCGGATGGGGCATGTTTGGGCTGGCTGGCATGGGCTTGGCTTTGCACCTGCTGAAAAAATACCTCCGTTTCGACTCCGAACCCCACTCCTAAGCCCGCCCAGATCCATGACCACCATTCGATTCCAGGTTCCCCGGGTAGAAGGGGGCGCCGCCCTGATTCAAGATGGAACCGGCCATATTGGCGTTGAGGGCCGGCCCACCCGTCAGGCTGAAAAAGCCCTGACGAACCGCCATATTTCCGAGGCCGTGTTTCTCACCCAGCAAATCTCCGCCGAAAGCGGAATGTGCCATGCCCTGGCCTCTGTGCGGGCCTGGGAAGACGCCGCCGGGGCCCAGGTGGACGAAAACGGGATGCTGCTGCGGGAACTGCTGCAAAGCCTGCATTTGCTGCAAACCCATCTGGTTCATTTTTATTATAGGGCCCTGCCAGATTACCTGCCCATGGCCGCCCTGGCCGAATACCATGGCTCTAACCCCTCGCTGCGGCGGGTGGGGGCCCGCCTGCGCCAAGATACCCGCAGCACCTGGAGCTCGGCCACCATCCCCCTGGCCTTCACCCGGCAGGATGCCGATCAACTGGCCGTAAACATGGCCCAGGCCCAACGGGTGGTGGGTACCCTTCAGCGGATGTCGGCCCTGGTGGGGGGCAAAACTCCCATGGTCATGAGCATTGGCCCCGGCGGGGTGGGCGTGGAGGTGACCGAAGACTTGGTGTTCCGGCTAGACCGTTACCTTTCGGAAGTCGAACCATTTGTTTCGGAGGCCCAGGATGACGCCCTGCTGCTCAACCGAACGGTGCCCGGGTTAAAAAACGGCGGGCGGGGAGAGGGGGCCTTCCTGTCGTCGGGGTTTGGTAACATTGGGGGGAAAAGCAGCACCACGCTGCCCGCGGGCCTGTTCCGAGAAGACAACATCCATCCATTGGAAGGCGTGTTCTTGGAGGAAACCGCCAAGTCATTCTACACCCTACCCACCGCGGAGTCTGGCAGTGTGATGCTCCCGGACCCTAAAAAAGACAAGGCCTATTCTTGGGTGAAAGCCCCCCGGTTGGGAAAGCTGCCCCTGGAAGTGGGCGCCGCGGCACGCCTAGCCGTGGGAAAGACCTCTGGCTATCTATCGGCCGATCATCCCGCCTTGGCCCTGATGGCCCGCGCAGGCATAGACCCCCAACATTCCGCGACCAGCGGCGGGCGCATGGCGGCCCGGGCTGGAGAAATGAGCCTGCTGGTGGATCGGGCCCGGGAAATTTTGGCCCGCTTAATCCCCGGCAAGCCCGCCGCCCGGTCATCATGGGGGGTCAACTCCGCCAGCGGAACCGGCGTGGGGCGGGTAGAAGCCCCGGCTGGCACCCTGCAGCACAAAGTTTGGCTCGACGATGGCATCATTACCAGCTACGACATCATTTCGCCCAGCGCCTGGAATGGCAGCCCGGCCGACGACAAGGGAAAATCAGGCCCCCTGGAAACCGCCCTCAATGGGCAGGGCATTGACCTGTCCTCCAAGTGGGGGCAGCGACTGGCCTCTCAAATTGTGCATTCCTTCCAGTTCAGCGGCGCCGACGCCGTGGAGTAGCCCCGCCGCCAAACGATGACATCTGGGGAACCATGCTCGAATCCACTGGCTCGTCTCTTCATCCGTTCAACCGGCGAAGCCGAAAGGAAGCAAACACAATTCGTTTTGGCTTCGAGATACGACCGAACAGCACCCCTCCCTGGCGCCTGCGTCGCCTGTCCCTCCCCATCGTAGAGGGACAATACGGCTTAGACCGAAGGGTAGAGATAAAATACATGCGGAGGGTGAAACCGAACAGCAGCCAGTACATCCCCCATTGGATTTGAGTATGGGGTGCTGTTGGAAGTGGGGAACCAGTTGGGATGGCGAAAACGTTGAAAACAGGAATAAGAAGTTTGGCGAAGAGATCAATTCATAGGGCAAGCCACGGAACACCGCCATGAGCAAAGAAACCACCCTTCCCCCCAAGAAAAAATTCTGGGACATCCGCCTGTCCTCTCCCCACATCCGCCAATTGATTGGGTGGATGATCCTGGGAGACCGGGTGTTTATGTTTCTATTTGAAGTCATCGGCCCCCTGGCCCTGGGGCTGCTGGTGCTAAGCGGAGAAATGATCCGCAACCCCCAAGTACTAAGCCCCTACCCCATTCCCAGCATGTGGCGCGGCATGCACCTCACTGCCGGGTTGATCTGGGCGGGTCTGTTCCTGGGAAGAATGACCTACCAGGGGGTGGTTCTTTGGCTCCAAACCTCCGGCCCCGCCAAGCAGCGCGCCCAGCAGGCCATGGCCCGTTTGGCCGCCCTGGGGGCGGTGACCCTGGCCCTGCACGCGCTGGTGGCCATGTTGGTGGTGTCTGGGCTGTCTCTCTATTTGGGAATGCGGTTGCAGGTTCCGCCTCTCATCGGTCTGGCCACGTTAAACCAATGGCGGATGATTCACTTGCTCTCCGTTCCCTTCTTCTATGCCCTGGGGGTGTTGGCCCTTAGGGAATGGCTGCGGAAAAGTTATCCGTGGTTCCGGGCGGTGTGGTCCGGCCTTCGGTAGGAGCGACCCCCCGGTCGGCCTGAATAGACGCCCCTCCAGAACCGTAGTATCATAAAAATATAGACAATCTTTTTGCCACCCAATGTTCAACACGCCAGCCCGACCTTTAAGGAGCCCCATGGCCGCACGCAACTTTTTCAAAGCTGATCTTCGAGAGTTGGAATTCGCCCTGCTGGAACAATTCCAGGTGGAAGACCTGTTCGGTAAGGCCCCTTACGCCGCCATGACCCGTGAAGACGTGAAGATGATTTTGCAAGAGGCCCACACCTTCGTGTCGGACGTGGTGGGGCCCACCCTGCAAGAAAGCGACCGGGAAGGCTGCCAAATCGCCCCCAACGGAAAGGTGACCGTTCCCGCCTGCCTGAAACCCGCCTGGAAGGCGTATTTTGAAAACGGCTGGAACGGGCTGGCGCTGCCAGAAAGCCGGGGTGGCCAAAGTGCCCCCCACCTGTTGGACATGGCCGTGCTGGAGATGTTCACGGCGGCCAACGCGGCCTTCGCCATGTATCCGGGGTTAACCAGCGGCGCCGCTGAAGTAATTGCCCGCATGGGCAGCCCGGAGCAAAAGAAGCTGTTCCTGCCCCCCATGGACACGGGCCGCTGGGCGGGCACCATGCTGCTCACCGAGGCCCAAGCCGGCAGCGACGTGGGGCTGAACGCCGCCAAGGCCGTGAAGAACCCCGATGGCTCCTATTCCCTCACCGGCACTAAAATTTTCATCTCCGGGGGAGATCAAGACCTTACCGAAAACATCATCCACTTGGCCCTGGCCCGGGTAGAAGGCGCCCCCAAAGGCACCAAGGGGCTTTCCCTGTTTATTGTTCCCAAAATTTTGGTGAACCCCGATGGCAGCCTGGGTGCCCCCAACGATGTGGTCTGCACTGGCATTGAGCACAAAATGGGGATTCACGCCTCGGCCACCTGCACCCTGTCGTTCGGAGAGAAGGGCAAGTGCGTGGGGTATATGGTGGGGGGCGAACCCAAGGCGGGGGTAGAACCAGGGGCCGGGATGCGCAAGATGTTCACCATGATGAACCTGGCCCGCATTGGGGTGGGGGTGCAGTCGCTGGGGGTGGCCTCCACCGCCTACCTGAACGCCCTGGAATACGCCCGCACCCGCCGGCAGGGCGCCCACCTGCGCAAGGGCCGCCCCCCTGAAGGGGCCGTGCCCATCATTCAGCACCCAGATGTCCGCCGGATGCTGCTAGAGATGAAATCCCAGGTCGAGGGCTGCCGGGCGCTGATTTACCATGCCATCCGCCTGCAAGACCAAGCCAACATTGCCGCCCAAACCGACCCGGCCAAGGGAGAGGAACTGCTGGATTACGTGGGGCTGTTCATTCCGCTGGTGAAGGCCTACGTGTCCGACACCGCCCTGGCGGTGGCCTCCACCGCCATGCAGGTCTATGGCGGGGCCGGATACACCCGCGACTACCCAGCCGAGCAATACATGCGCGACGCCCGCATCTTCCCCATTTACGAGGGAACCAACGGCATTCAGGCCATGGATTTGGTGGGCCGCAAACTGGCCCAAAACGGCGGGGCCCTGGTGGGGCGGTTTGGGGAAGAGGCCGGGTCTTTTGCCGCCAAGCTGAAAGAGCAATCGGCCTGGAACACCGAAGCCGGATTGCTGACCCGGGCTGTCGAGAGCTACAAAAAAGTGGTGGGTGACTACATGGCCTTCTTTACTCAAGACAAGATGGAGTTGATTCCCCTCACCGGCACGCGCTTTTTGAACCTGATGGCCAAAATCGCCATTGCCAACCTGCTGCTGCAAGGTGCCCGGCTGGCCGAGGAAAAACTGGCCAAGACCGACCCGGAAAGCCGCGATGGCATGTTCTATCGGGGAAAAATCGCTTCGGCTCGGTTTTTCACCCGCAACATTCTGCCCCAGGCTGTGGCGGAGGCGGAGATCATTTCCAGCGGAGACCCCACCGCCCTTGATATCCCCGACGGGGGCTTTTCAACGGCTTGGTAAGCGTTGGGGGCATCCCGGCCGTTTGCCCAGAGGGCTGTCTTTGTGTGGTGGTAGTCGTTTTGAAAACGATTTGATTTGGATTTGGTAAGACCAGATAAAGATAAACTGGGGACTATTAAAAAACCAAACTCTGCGAAATTATTCTTTTTCCAGCGCCAACCGGTTGCTCAACTGTTCAACATACAGAAGCGCCGAAATGGTCTTGAGAGTAGCATTGCTGATCTTTTCATCATCGTCTGGGTTGATTTTTTCATTGTCAACCACAACATCCCGTATGATATTGCAAAGAATCCCCGCCCTGCAAAAGGCATCCAGCAAAGAGTCATGTATAGCATCTGCGTTCACCTCACCCTGTGAAATCCGCACTGGAACCATCCCCGTCAATTTATGCTCTGCAATCAACCAATCCTCCAGCAGTTCGGAAACGCCTGGCAGGTTCCTATTATTATAAGCATATTCCAGTAAATTGAGAGCGGTTTCGTAGGAAATGCGGTGGGTATCATCATGAACATTCAGCCCCCCCTGAAAATGAGAAACGCTCACCCCCACTGCAGGAGCCACCATTTTGGCGCCTCCCAATGCATCCACCAATTTTTTCAGGGTGTTCAGCATGCTATGCTCTAAGCGAATATTTTTCATGTTGTCCACTCGTTTGGCTTCTGCAGCCTGGGCTGTCATGAATATGGCGTTAATAAAACGTGTCGTTATATTTTCATTTTTCAAAAATCTCAGCAACCACTCATTATAACCATCGGACCCCCTTAATCCTACCACCCCACAAAGCCTAGGGGCCTCACTGATGTGCAATATCCATCTGCGCCCAGTTTGCTGTATGGCGGGTTCATCCCGGCCTTCCCCTTGGGGTTGGGCAGAAGATCGGCGATCACAAGAATAAGGCCGCAGGAAAAAAACAGAAGAAGGAGAACATGAGAACGGAAGATTGCGGGGAGGGAGAAATCACCCCCTCCTTGCGGATCACTCGGCGGGAACATCTTTGAAGTAGGTCATCCGCCCGCAATGGGGGCAGGTGTACACAGAGGACCGGTTGGCCAGCATGCGGTTGAAATCCTGGGGCGGCTGAGCAATGTTGCATCCCCCACACACACCCCCCACCACCGGCACCAAAGCTGGCCCGCGGCCAGAGTTAAAAATGCGGGTGTAGATGCTCATGTTCTTGGGCGTAATGCCGGGCAAGTGCTGCTTGCGGTTTTCTTCGGCCTGGGACAATTCTTTATTCCAGCCGTCCCGTTCCCCCAGAATTTCCCGCTCCACCCCGGCAAAGGCTTCGGCCAAATGGGCCGCCCGTGTTTGGGCCTCTTCTATTTTGGGCAGCAACTCCTCCAGCTGAATACGCACCTCGATCACTTCATTTTGCATCTGATCGTTGATTTTTCGGGCTTCATCCAGTTGTTTCTGGGCGGCTGAGTATTCTTTTTGGTTATGCACCCGCTTGAGATGTTCTTTAAACTTTTCGATGGTGTCCAACGCCACCTGGGCCGTGGCGGTTTTTTCTTGAATGGCTTTCTCCATTTTTTCCCGGCCCTTGGTCATTTCTTTCAGGGCTTTTTCCTCTAGGGTCAGGCTTTTGCGCGCGTCTTTTAACCGCCGTTCGGTCTGAACCAAGTTCTGTTTCAGTTTCCGGATGGTTTCATCCTGTTCTGCCAAGGCAATTAAACTGTTGATTTCCTCGCTCATGTCCTCACGATGGGTTATACGCCGTCTGATGTTCTGAAATGGCCGTCATCCACAGGGTCCGGTCTGGAGTCGGTCTGGTATCTGATTAACTTATCAGCCTCCCGGCGGGAACACCACCCCCCAAGTCCAAGAAGGTCACCGGTGTGATCTCGAACGACACACCACCCCTGCCTGCTGGATCCCCCAGCAGAAGCACCCAAGCCGCATGTATTTACGGGGTTATTTATTGCGGTAATAAACGGTTTTGTTGAACTCCACCGTCTCAAAGGAATTGGTGTAATAGGCCAAGCTTTCGGTGGACCCCAGCACCAGCAAGCCCCCAGGGTTTAACAAGTTTCGGATTTTTTCGAAGAGTTTTATTTTGCTGTCGTTGGAAAAATAAATGGCCACATTGCGCAGGAACACCAAATCAAACCGCCCCAAAGAATCGAAGGGCCCTTGTAGGTTGAATTCTTTGAACTGAATGATTTTTTTCAGGTGGGGCTCAATGATCCAGTATTGCTGGTTCTGCTTAAAATACTTGGCCGTGTATTTATCTTCCATCCCCCGGCCCATGGTGAACTGATCGTAGGCCCCAATGCGGGCAATGCCCAGGGCTTGGGATGAAATATCGGTGGCGATGATTTCAAAGTGAAACTCATTCAGGAATCCCTCCCCATGGGCTTCCACAAACTCTTTGATGATCATGGCCATGGAGTAGGGCTCTTGCCCCGTGGAACAAGCCGCGGACCAGATGCGGATTTTAGGAATGCCCTTGCGGATTTTTTCTTTAAACAGGGGCAAAAACACCTGCTCCAGCAACATGTAGGGGGATTTATCGCGGAACCACAGGGTTTCGTTGGTGGTGATGGCGTCTATAATTTTTTGGCGGATGGCCGCGGCATCTGCCCCGGTGGCCTGCTTGTGCAGATCGAAGAAGTTTTTCCCCCCATATTCCGTCACCAAATGACGTAAGCGGCTCTCCATCAAGTAGATTTTATCTACTCCCAGAGAAATTCCGCATTCCCGCTCAATATAGTCACGCAGGAGTTCGAATTCCTGGGTGGTTAAGGTACTGGTGGTCGGCATGGAGAACTTAAGAGAGGTTCAACAACGTTTTGACCCGCTGGGCCAGCAATTCCAGGGGCACGCTTTCATCCGAGAGCCGGGCCTGATCCACCGCCTGGGGCATTCCATACACCACGCAGGTTTCTGGCGACTGGGTCAGACAATACCCTCCTTTTCCTTTTATCAATTCCACGCCGTACAATCCATCTTTTCCCATTCCGGTCATAATAATGGCCAGGGTTCTCCCTCCGGCGAATTCTGCCACGGAGCGGAACATCACATCTACCGCGGGTTTGCAGCTGTTCACCGGGGGACCATCGTTCATCCGCAGGTGCATGTTGCCGGAAGAATCGGCCTCTACCAGGGTGTGAATGCCCCCTGGGGCAATGTACACGGTTCCGGGCTCCACGGCCATCCGGTCGGCCCCCTCCACCACCCGCAACTTGGATTTTTTTTCCAACTGCCGGGCCAGAGATGCGGTAAACACCGGCGGCATGTGCTGAACCACCACCACGGGCACTGGCAGCCCCTGGGGAAGCCGGGGAATAAACTCCTCCAAAGCCTTGGGCCCCCCGGTAGACACCCCCACCGCCACCAGCGAGAACTTCACCGGAACAATGGTGGTCATTCGGGACGGGACCGCCCCCGCTGGAGGGAGATGAAGGGACGGCGGCGGGACAGCCGGCACCGCAGGGGTTTCTCCCCGGGCCTTGCGGGTAAAGTGCAGGGTTTGCACGGCCCGAAACACATCTCTCAACCGCTGGGTAAGCTCCTGGATATTGTCCTCCAGAGAGTCCCCTTCAGGCTTGGGGATGAAATCCACCGCCCCCTTCGACAACCCATCCATCACCACATCGGCGCTGCGGCTGTTCACCCCGCTGATCAACACCACCTCCACCGCTGGAAACTGCGCTTTCAGGTTTTCCAGCACCTGAATGCCATTCATGTCGGGCATTTCAATATCCAGCAGCACCACATCGGGCTGAGCGGAAGATACTTTTTGCAAGGCGATAGACCCGGTGGGGGCCGTGCCCACCATTTTGATGTTTTCCATGCTTTCAACCGCCCGGGTCAACAGGCGGCGATACATAGAACTGTCATCCACCACGAATACTCGTAGGTTTTCCACAGGAACCCTGAAAGAAGGGGGAAAAAAATAGAGACAGGTAAAAAAGATTCTATTAAAATAAATCTTACCTTTTTATTTCTGTCAACAAAAGCCCAAATTTACCGAAATTCTAAAAAGACGCTTATCTTACTCATTCGGCCAATGAATAAACGAAATCTCAGGCCGGAATGGTCTCATTTTTTCTCTGTTCTTTGTCCATACCCCAACGATTCGTTTGACCTCATTTAGTTTTCCTTCTAGGCTCGTGGAATCCACCTTGGCGTTCAACCTTTGCGCGGGGTAGACGCTTCCTTCACAATTTGCTGTTTTTATTGTATTTTAAAAAGTACGGTTCCCATTTCAAATGCGTCGCCCCGGATGGATTCATGCTGCAAATTGATGACTCATTAATTACCCTCGACAAAGCCGACCAGGAAAAGGTCGCCAAGGAAGTCCTGCGGAAAATCCGGGAGGGTGTTCAGCCAGAGCTGGATAAATCCAAGTATGGGCGGGTGGTGGTGGTAAACCCGGACCCCGTGCAAACCGAGCACCATATCCCGGATGAGTTGAGAGCCCCCCTGCGGCGGATCATGGTGAATGCCCATGAGGGCGCCACCCAGCTCCCGGCCTCTCGGATGTACGAGGCCATTATTTCTCAGCCCGACCCGGTGTATGCCCTGGTCATTGAAACCCAGTCTGAATTCCGGGCCTTCCACGATTTCTTGAGCTACCTGCCCCGGCTGCGGGCCCGCTATCCCATGATGGCGGCGTTCCTTTCAGGTAAATTAACCGACCTGCTGGCCAAGCTGCAAGAATCGCTGGAGTTTCACGACTATACCTTGTCTTTGATCTACCCCGACGCCAGGGGGGTGCTGGACATTGAAGACCCCGCGGAACTAAGCCAAGCCCACGCCGAAAAGGAGGAGATGCCCTCCTTTGCCATGCCATTCTTCAGCCAGATCCGCATTTTGACCAAAGACGGGAAAGCCGCCTCGTTCAACATGGAGTCCATCCGCAAACTCCACGGCATGTACGGCGTGGGAGAATCCAGGGAGGTAGAGGTTGGCGGCGGTCACAAAGAACGGGAGTTCGTGATTGACCTCCCCACCCGGGTGATCAAAGACTTCCAGTTTCGGCAAGACCGGGGGTTAGATTTTCATGGGGTGGTGAAAGACAACCGCGTGATCCTGTCTCGCGAGTTTGAGCGGGAAAAACTAGAGCTGCGCTGGGTACCCTGGGGGAGCATTCAAGGGCTGGTGAAACGGGTACCCGGGAAAGAGCCGGAAACGGTAAACCTGAAAGAAGTCCGCACCCTCCGGGTCAACAGCTTTACCGGACAAATCACCTTCCTGTCGCGCCAGTCTGCGGATCAAATCTCTTTTGAAGACCTGAAAAGCGTGGCGGTATCGTTCAAGCCCAACTTTGAGGAAAAACTGGTGGGCAGCGCCCACAAACCCACCAAAATGGAAGGTGCCCGCTTTAACTTTCAACGGTTGTTGATTACCGATAAAAAATACACCTCCGACAACATCTCTAAATTTATCCGCGAGCAATATTACTTTCAGCTTTTGCGCGACAACGAAGAGAAAGGATTCAAACTAGACACCTTCGCCCGCGCCCTGAAAGTGGGAGCGGTAGGCCCGCTGGCCGGGCAAACGTTAAAATTGCTCCGCCGGTTTGGGCTGGAACAAGTGATTGACGCCAAGAGTTTTCATTACCTGTGCGACAACGCCGCCGATTTACCCACCTACGATCAAACCGAGTCCCGGTTCGACAAACACTTCCAGTCCTTGGTGGAGTCCCTCAAGACCATTTCCACCATTCATCACACCACGTCCATCCGGCTGGATGACATCAGCCACCAAATGCCGACCATCACCAGTTGGATTGACCTGGATCATTTCTCCTTTAAAGACATCCCCGCCGCCGACTTCGAATCGGCCTATCAAGAGATCCGCGTGTTGGTGAGTTTTATTGACCACGAGTTCCGGCGGAACTTCAACATTGGGGAAGAAGACATGGTCTTCTTCAACGTGATTGGCCAGTGCAAGGCGGCTTCTCGCACCATCAAATGGCTGGGAGACTATAAAAACGGAGCCTATGGGCCTTTGCTGCCAGCCGGTGCCGCCCCAGATTTCGTGTTTTTTGGCACCCCCCAAGAAAAAGAAACCAACGACAAACGATATTTTTTCCCCGCCCTGGCCTGTTCGGATTTGTTTCAAGACCCCGGAAACAAGGCGCTGTTTTCGCGGAACGACTATTCCTTCAGCCTGTTTTTGGAAGAACAGCTGGCCCTGGCCGACCTTCAAGCCCGTTCGGACGGAAACCCCCAGGCCAACCTGGAGTCGTTTGACAAGTACTTCAACGAAAGAATTCAAAGCACCAAGAAGGATTTGTCTGCCTTGCAGGATTCTTTGAGGAATTTAGACCTCACCGGATCGCCAGAGTACCTGGACATGCTGAAACGGGAGGAAGAAAACTACAACGCCCGCTACAAAGAGTTTGTAGACGCCAGGGAAAAAGTGGCCTTGCAGCACCAAGAGGCCGAAGTGGCCTTTCAGCAGCTGGCGGTGAAAATGGCCCCCATGATTTCTCTTCCCCCCCAGCCCAGTGCGGCTTGGCTGGAGGGAGACCACGTAGACCCGGCTGTGTTCTCCAACGAATTGGTGCAAGCGGCCAAAAACACGGAAGACCGGTTGATGCATGGGTTGAAGAATAAGTTGGGTCAGGCCATGGCAGACCTGAACGGAAAAATAACCGCCCTCAAAGAATACACGATTAAACTGGATCAAGCGGGGAAAGCCCACTGGGCTTGGCAGTCGGCTGAATCGGCAGAGCGGATCGCCGCCATGGACCTGCCCAGAGAAATGGCCAAACGGGCCGAATTATACAAAAAGACCCCCAAAGAAGAACTAACCATTACCCTGGAGCGAGTGACCAAACAGGCCGCCAATGCCCAACTGGAGCGCGATCAACTGCAGCAACGCCTCAAAATGGGCCAGGCCCGAGACGCCCAAGCGATTCTTACCCTGCACAACGCGGTCACCCGCATCTTGGCCCAGACCAAAGCCTCCATCAAGGATACCTTTCAACCCCTGGCCGAACTCACCGCCCTAAATGGCCACGCCGAAAAAGCCAGCACCCTGGCCAAAAGCCTGGTGGTCAACAGCCAAAAACTCAACGAAGAACTGAACCGCCAAGCCCAGGTGTTTCACAACTTCAATAAGTTGAACCAACAACTGTCTGGGTTGAAGGCCGAGGAGGAGGTCATCCGGTCGTTGATGGAGTCTCGCCCGATCGATTTCGCCAACACCGGCATTCAGGTGGCCCCGCCCAAAGATTCCGCCGAGTCTTGCAAAACCGTTTTTCAGCATAAGCAGCAAGAAAACCAAGCCCTGCGGGAAAACCTCAGCAAGCTCACTTTTCTGGCGCCGGAAGCCATGGCCCGGTTAAAGGAGGAAACCCAGCGCTTTCAGTTGTTCCACCAGAAACGGCTGGAAATGGCCACCCTGGCCGCCCGCAAAGAGCGGCTGCGCACCTCCACTATTGCCATCCAAGAGCGGATGAACTTGATGGACAGGGAAATGGCCGACCTGCCCCGCTATGTGCAAGAGTGCTTTATGCCCGCCCGCAAGCAATTGATGCTAAGAATCTTCCTGCCGGAAGCCGAGGAACACCTGGATTATTTTTTGAAGGCGAAAAACTTTGTGAAAGAACTGCTCAACCTGCCTCGAGAGAAAATTCGGCAGACCTACCTAAACCGGGCGGTTTTCCGGCGGTTCTCCAGCCATCAGTTCATCACGGGGGTGATCGTTCACCATGACCCGCAAACGGAACTGGGGCGAAAGATGGTGAACATGATGCCAGCCTTGGCGGGCTTTCAGCGGGCCCTGCGCTTTAACATCGAAAAATTCCACCCCAGCATGGCGGCTAGATTTAAGTTGAACCGGATGAACCCCATGACCCCCCCGGTGATTTGGGACACCATTCAACAGATTGCCCAGCAGGGCAACCGGGCGGAATACAATTACATGATTCTTCCCGCCACGCTGCCCTTAGACCAAGCCTTGAAGTTCATGAATCAAAAAGACCGCCTGTACCGGGGCATTCCCATGCTGGTGCTGGTGTACGTGAGTAAGTTTGACACGGGGCCCATCCTGAGTGACCCAGCCACGCGGAAAAATTACTTTTCCGCGGTGAACCACAACATTCTGATCAACGTGGATGACAAAATGGTGATCGACAACCCCGATGCCATTTCGGCCAGGCTGTTGCAAGAAACCCTGGGATCTACCTTCGACACCCCCCGGATTGAAGAAATTCCCTCCGATGAAGGTTCTGCCAAAGTGGTGGTGTAATGCCGCTAGGCTTCTCGCAGGTAATAAATCAAATCCATGCTGGGGGGCGGCACGGGGGTTTGGCTGAGTTGATCGTGCACTTGCCCCCGGTGGTGGGTGGCATGGTTAAACAGGTGCCCCAGCACCAGGGACAGGGGGGTTTGCTGGGGGTTCCCGGCCTGGGTGGTGTAGGTCAAACGTCCAGCCATACGCTCTGCCGTCAGCCCCGCCACCACCCTGATGATCCGCTCGTTTTCTGCCTGCCGGGCCGCCCGCAGGGTGGAAAAGTCGGGGTAGAGTTCTTGGTCTAGGGAGCGAATCCCTGGGTCAACGCCCTCGATGCGCCCCAGCCACACCCGGTCCGCCACCAGAATATGGTTCAAGGTGCCGTGGATGGAGTGAAAGAACGCCGGGCGGGTTTGATGATACTCCGCGTGAGGCAGTTTCTCGCAGGCGGCCAGCAGTTTGTCGTGGGCCCAGCGGTTATAGCGGGCCAAGGTGTTAAAGTAATCGAGCATAGGACTCTTTTATAGGATGGTTTATGCGTTATTTTTAGGCGGATTTCCCCCAAATCCCCTTGACAATTCACCCCTGCCACGTAAAATAACAAACAAGAATGTTTATTATTTTATCCCCCCCTCTTTTGGAGATTATCATGATCCGAGTCCTTCGTTCTTCGGTTGGTTTGTTTGCCCTGGGCCTGACCCTGGGTGTGGTGTGGGCCACCGCGGCCATGGCCATGGAGCCCCTGCCCGCCACCCCCCCAGTGCCCAAAGACAACCCCCAAACCAAAGAGAAGGTCAACCTGGGACGGCAGTTGTTCTTCGACCCCCGCCTGTCGGTCACCCAAACCGTGTCGTGTAACTCCTGCCACAACGTGATGGCCAGCGGAACCGACAACCGCCCCACTTCCTTTGGGGTGTTTGGCAAAAAAGGCGGGCGCAGCGCCCCCAACGTGTGGAACGCGGCCTTCTTAAGCGTTCAATTCTGGGACGGCCGGGCCGCCAGCCTGGAAGACCAAGCCAAGGGGCCCATTCTGAACCCCGTGGAAATGGGCATGCCCAACGAAGCCGCCGTGGTGGCCCTGATTGACGGCATCCCCGGCTATCGGGAGCAGTTTCAGCGGGTCTTTGGCGGGAAAAACCCGGTGACCTACGACAACATCGCCAAGGCCATTGCCGCCTACGAGCGCACCTTGGTGACCCCCAACAGCCCCTTTGACCAATACAAGAAGGGGAAAAAGAACGCCATGAGCGCCCAGGCCATTCGGGGCATGAAGGCCGTGGAAGAACTGGGCTGCACCACCTGCCATTCCGGGCCCAACTTTGCCGGCCCCGCCATGAAAACTGGCGAGGGGTTTTACCAGGCTTTCCCCATGTTTCCGGGCAGCGAGTATGAGAAAAAATACCACCTGACCGACGACAAGGGGCGCTACGAAGTCACCAAAAACAAAAATGACATGAACCACTGGCGGGTGCCCACCTGGCGCAATGTGGCCCTCACCGCGCCTTACTTTCACAACGGCAGCGTGGCCACCCTGGAAGAAGCCGTGCGGGTGATGGGCAAAACCCAGCTGGATAAAAACCTGGACGATAAAACCGTGGCCGACATCGTGGCCTTTCTGAACAGCCTCACCGGTCAGTTCCCGGCGCAAACCATGCCGGTGCTGCCCCCCACCCCCAACACCACCACACTGCCGGAAGCCGGACGTTAACCGGCTTTCGCCCCCCCAGCCGGGGATTCCTCGGCTGGGGGTATCTTTTCCCATTCCGCCAGGGGTTTCCTCCCATATCTTCCCTTGTTCTCCTCGAAATCTTTTCTCTGGGTTTGCATTGATCTTTCCCCCGGATTTTGAATAAATGTAACATTGCTTTCGTCCACATCTCTTTTGTCAGGGTATCTTCGGCATGGATTTTCCAGAAGTTCAGGTGTTTCAAGAGCAATCTCCCGCCCGATTGGAGCGTGTGGATGCCGCTGCCCTGGCCTTCGACCTGGAAATGGCCAACTCGTTCCAGAACAGCGCACCGGTGGTGTGCATGATTGGCCTGGGCCGGGTGAACCAGGAGGGCTGCCTTACCGAAATCGGTTCCATCACCCGCCGCGCCGATGAACCCGCCCTCATCCGTTGGTTTTTGTCTCGGGTGGCCGACCACCTAGCCCAACATCCAGGGGGCCGCCTCATCAGTTTTTCCGGAACCGACAACGACCTTCCCTGGATTCGCGAGCGAATTTCCACCCATGGCATTGGTGAACCAGAATCGGCCGTGCTCAGCCGGGTGGGGCACCTGGACCTCAAGACCGCCTTTTACCAGCGCACCTTCAACCCCCACATTTCTCTAAAGGGGCTGGAAAGCTTGTTTGGCATCGAGCGCGACTCCGCCATGCAGTCCAGAAAAGTGAGCTACATCCTCACCGACATCATCCGGGGCCGAGGCACCAGCCAAGAAATTCCATCTCGTATTTTTGAATACCTGCGGGAAGACGTGTATCACCTGTTGGTTATTTTGGACCGCTGGGAAACCGTGAACCTGGATCACCAACGCCTGACCGATGAAGAATACCGGGAAATGGTGGCCAGCCTGGCCCGGGTAGCCAAAAAAACCGCGGGTTCTCTAGATGGCAGCCGCAACAAAAAACCCGACATGGAAACCTTTCGCCAATTTGCCGCCCAACTGGAACAAACCCTGGCCGCCGCCGACCGGGCAGAGAATTTTAGGGGCTTCCAATTGCCCCCCTGGCCCGAGGGCCGGATTCACCACCCCGAGGTAGACCGCATCCGTAAAAAGCACACCCGCCTGCAAGAAATTCAACTGAACGGAAGCAACGGAGATTTCGGCCTGCGGGAAATTTTGGGAAAACCCAAGGGCGCTCTGGCGGTGGTGCGGCAAGAGGGTAAACTGCTGGTCATCCGCCGAGCCGAAGGCCTGAGCCGGGCCCCGGGCCGCTGGGGGCTGCCGGGGGGTGTGCTGGAAAAAGAAGAAACCCCAGAAGCCGCTGCCGTGCGGGAACTGCGCGAAGAGCTGAACCTGGAGGGCACCGCCGTTCGCCCGTTGGGCACCAGCCTGAGTTTTTCTGGGGAATACCGAATGTTCTGGGTGGATGTGACCGTGGAGGACCTGTCTGGCCTGACCCCCAACCCCAAGGAAGTTTCGGATGTTCGCTGGGTGACCCCTCAGGAATTGGAAGAACTGGACTCGCTAATTCCTGGAGCCCGGGAGCAAGTGTCGAGAATTTTGGGAAAGCCCTGGTAACCAGATATTTCATCCAGATATCGGCCGCGTTCACGGTGATTTGATCGATTGAACCCCCCGCATAAGCGGGGTTTTGGCCGTGAAACGGGGAATTGGGGGGCGAAGCCCCCCAAATTTGAACGATGGAGCTATCCTTTGACCGGTTCCAACGTGTAGCCTTCTTTGCTGTCCTTCACCAGCCAGCCCCGTTCCTGCAATTCATCCCGCAGCCTGTCCGACTCCCCCCAGTTTTTGGCTTGTCTGGCCGCCCAGCGCTGGCGGGCCAGTTCTTCCACCTCTGGCGGGGCTTGAACGTCTGCCAATCGAGAGAAATCCATCAGCCCCAGGCTGAGCAAGCTGTCGGCGAAACGGGCCAGGTCCGCCCGCTCCTGGGCAGACACCGAGGGATTTTTTAGGGCCACGTGCAGGGTGGCCAGCGCCTTGGGGGTGTTCAGGTCATCACACAGATCAGCCAGGAGTTCATGTTGAACAGACCCCGCCGCGGGAAGTCCCGTGGGGAGCGACTCTCCCTGGTTTCCCATCTGCCCTAGGTCGTCCAAGGCCTGCCGAACGAGCCGCCGCAGACCCAGCAGCGCCGTTTCGGCCCCCTTCAGGGCCTCCCAAGAAAAATGCAGAAACTTGCGATAGTGGCTGTTCAGCACCAAATACCGGTAGGCCAGAGGGTCGAACCCCCGCTCCACCACTTCTTGCAGCCGCAGAAAGTTCCCCTCGGATTTGCCCATGCGGGCCGCCTGCTCCGGGTCGCTCTCGCCCCCCAGCACTAAGAACTCTCCATGCAGCCAATAACGAACATAGGGCCGCCCCGTGGCCCCTTCCGACTGGGCGATCTCGTTGGTGTGATGCACCGGAATGTGATCCTTCCCCCCGGTGTGGATGTCGAAGGTTTCTCCCAGGTACTTCATGGCCATGGCCGAACACTCGATGTGCCAGCCGGGGAACCCCCGCCCCCAGGGGCTGTCCCACTCCATTTGGCGCTGGGCCCCAGCGGGGGAAAATTTCCACAGGGCAAAGTCGGTCTTGTGGCGCTTGGCCCCCATGTCTACCCGGGCGCCTTCCCGCAGGCCGTCTTTGTCTAGCCGGGCCAACTGCCCGTATTCGGGGAACTGTTCGGTATCGAAATACACCCCGTCTTCCGCCCGGTAGGTAAACCCCTTCTCTTCCAGCCGCTCAATCAGCCGAATCTGCTCGGCAATGTGCCCGGTGGCCTTGGGCATCACGTCTGGCCGGGCAATGCCCAGCCGGTCCAGGTCGGTCAGAAACCGCTCGGTGTAACGCTCGGCAATTTCCCAGGCACTCTCTCCCCTTTTGGCCGCCGCCGCCTCCATTTTGTCTTCCCCCTGGTCCGCGTCGCTGGTCAGGTGCCCCACGTCGGTGATGTTCAACACCTGAGTGACCTGATAACCCAGCCGAGCCAGGGTTTTTCTCAGCACGTCGGGAAACACATAACTTCGCAGGTTGCCAATGTGGGCATCGGCATACACCGTGGGGCCGCAGGTGTACAAACTCACCCGGCCGGGCACCAGGGGAACGAACACTTCTTTTTGGCGGGTCAAAGTGTTGAACAGCGTCAGGTTCATGGGGCCATGCATGGAACGGAAGGCGCTGCCGTAGCGACTTCAGAAAGGGTTGTGCTGATTCGGATGGAATGTCTCGGCTGCCGGAGGGTGTTGGTTAAATTGCGGGAACCCACAAAGCATACCCAAGGAATGGCAGGGGGGCAACGGCCTAACCAACAGCCCCGTACCCCCCCCTACCGCTCCGCCAGGGTCTGGCCAGTCTTTCGTTTGGCTTCCACCGCATGGGCCAGCCCCAGGGCAATGTGCTCACGGGCTTCTCCGGTTAACAACCATTGCCGGTCCTGGGCATTGTTCAGGTTGGCCACCTCCACCAGCACCGATGCCGGCACCTGGCTGTAACGCAGCACGGCGGGCAGGGTGCGCTCTCCCTTGCGGTAATAATATGAGCGAAGCGGCCGCCGTGGATTGACCCCCACCTCTTGGGCGGCCAAGCCGTCGGCCACTAGGCGGGCAAAGGCGTGGCTTTGCTCTTGGGCCGCCCGTGTTTGGGCGGGCTGAAACCGCAGCGAGGCCTTCACCGCCTCCCGCCGCAGGCGATATTCCCGGCCCGCCGGGTGAAACAGCGGCTGGCGCAGGCGGTGGTCGGGGTAATACACCATGGCCCCCCGCAGGCCCTTGGCCAGGGCATCGCCATGAATGCTGATGAACACAATGTCTTCGGAGCGAACCCCCTGGCTCAACAGTTTTCGATACAGATGGTTGATCAGATATACCCGCATGTTGACCCCCACGTTGGGGCTGGCAATGGCATAGGGAGGGGTAACCTTCACCCTCTCGTTGTGGTCGGGGGTTATGGGGAGTTGATCCAAGGGGGCGGGCTGGCCTGGGTCCTCCAGGGTTAGGTACACCCGGTGCCCCTGGACCTTCAATTGGCGTTCCAGCCGCAAAGCGATGTCATACGTCACCAAGTTTTCGTACACTCGGCCCCCGGCCTTCCGCTTGCCATACACCGCCCCGGTGTCTCTGCCACCATGGCCAGGGTCCACGATCACATGCAGCACACGGCCAGGACGACCCGGCGGGCGGGTGACGGTTGGAGGGGCGTGGGTTCCAGACTGGGGACCCGTTTGGGAACCAGGTTGGGGGCCTGTGTGTTGGGCCACGGGCCGGGAGGCTCCGCCCGTTAGGTATTCTTCGTCTAGCCATTCCAACGGAATGCGAATTTTCTGCCCAGCGGGAATTGCCCTGGCCCCCTTCAGCCCATTTAAAGCCAACAGCTCCTTGGCTAGGCGGTTCACTTCATCCGATCGCTCGCGGTTGGTAAACCGCTGGATGACGGAAGAATACAGGGTTTCGTCCCGCCCCAGGGTGTACCAGGCAAAGTAGGCCCCGGTCTGGGGGTCCCGGTCCAGCACCAGGGGGGCCTTCACCTGGGGATGAAACCCCATGGACTCAGGAATCCAGGCCAGGGGAATCACAATGGCCTGGCCCAGCGGAATGCGATTGGGGTTTTTCAGGCGGTTGTAGGCGGCCAGTTCTTTGAACCGGCCAGTGGATCCAGTATAGACCAGGGTCAACTGAATCAGGTTTTCTTGGGGGTGGCCTACCCGGTGCTCCCACCCCCGCTGGGTCAGGTCGTCCTCGGGATACATGGCCCTTAAGGCCGCCCCCCGCAAGTCTGGCTTCAGCCACTCCAGGGGAATCTTCACCGCTCGGCCACGCTGCACGGGCCGGTTACGGTTGACGGCGGCAAGCTCCCCGTGGCGGGCGGGGTCTTCCAGCACCCGCTTGGCCAGGGGGATGTATCCTTCATCGGCCAAGGGGGTCACCAACGCCCAAAGTTTTCCATCCCGCCAGGCCGCCTCCATGGGTTGATCGGCGGGGCCAAACCCGGCCCCCCAGGCAACACCCGAAACGGCCTGCAACAACATAGCCAGCCACACCAACCACAGGGGAGAAGCGAAGAACAACGGGAATGAGGAAACAACTGCGGCGGGGGGGAATCTTCCCTTCATCGGCCAACCCTCCATGGTCTATGCCTTTTGGCCCCTCCGCGCCTTCCTGGCACGGCATACTTGGGCACTGGAAAACAATTCCATCCTTCTCTTTTATATGGAAAACCCTTCAAAGATGCAACCCGGCCCGGAAGTTTCCAACGGGGATTTTCATCCCTGCGGGGGCATGGTTATAATAAGAGATTGTGTTTCCTGGCTGGTATCTTGTTCCGGCATCCTCTTCCTTCCTACAATCTACCCCCATGCGCATCAAGGATTTCTTTCAGCCAGGTCGGACCGTGTTTTCCATCGAGGTCTTTCCCCCCAAGACCCCCCAGGGGGTGGAAAACCTGAAAGAGAAATTGAAGGTGTTTGCCGCCCACCAGCCCCATTTTATTTCGGTGACCTACGGTGCCGCCGGAGGTACCCGCCACACCACCGGAGAAATCAGCGCCCACATTAAACAAAATCTTGGGGTCGAGGTGCTGGCCCACTTGACCTGCGTGGCCCACACCCAGGAGGAAATTTCCCAGGTGCTGGCCGATCACCTGGCCCAGGGGGTGGAAAACATCATGGCCCTGCGGGGCGACCCCCCCCCAGGGCAAACCTATACCCCCACCCCAGGGGGCTACCCTTACGCCGCCAATCTGGTGCGGGTTCTGGCCGCCCAGGGGCGCTTCGGTATTGCCGTGGCGGGGTACCCCGAAGGCCATGTGGAGGCCCCCGACTATGCCACCGACCAGCAGCGCCTGAAAGCCAAGGTCGAGGCCGGGGCCGATTTCATTATTTCTCAATACTTTTTAGACAACCGGTTTTTCCTGCGCTGGCGCGACGACCTTAGGGCCATGGGCATCACCGTTCCCATCAGTGCAGGCGTCATGCCCGCTCAATCTCTTGAACAAATTTCCCGGTTCTCCTCCTTCTGCGGGACCACCATCCCCCAAGCCTTGCAAGACGGCTTGGCCCGGTTTGCCGGAGACCCGGAAGGCTCCGCCCGCTTTGGCATTGAATACGCCCATAAGCAGGTGGAGGGGCTGCTGAAAGAAGGGGTCGACGGCGTTCACCTGTACGCGCTGAACAAACTGGAACCGGTAGAATCCATCGCACCATTGTTAACCCAACACGAATAAAATCCATCCATCTCTGGGCAAACGGGCCAACATTTTTTTCCTTCGAGGAATTCATGGAAACACCCATCCAACCGCCAGAGCCGCAGGTGCCAAAAAAACCGGGGAATCCGCTGAAGAAGCGGGTGCTGGCCAAGCTGAAGAAATACCACTATCCCATTCAATTGTTGTTGGTGGTGGGGATGATCGTTTCACCGGTCACCCTGTTCTTCACCAACATCACGTTTCGCAACAACGTGTACGACTACTCCTTCGCCGTGTCTTCCGTGCTGGCCTTTTTAAGCGTGCTCATCGCGGTGTTCTCCAAGGGTAAGGGAGACAACCAAACGCTGTCCATTCCCGGCATGTGGTCCCTGGGCATCATCATCCTGTCCATCGCATTTGGGGGTGCCCAAGAATACAAGAAAAAAATGGATGCCATGCAGATGGAGGTCTATCAAAAACAGCGGGATTCCAAAATTGACACCGGGCTGAGCAAGATCATCACCGACGGCATGAGAACCAACCAAACCGCCCAGCAGATGAAAGAGCAGATTCAAAACCTGCTGAACGAGCAGCTGATCCAGGAGCAGCAGCGGCAAAACATGCTGAAAGACCTGCTGGCGGCCTCTCGGGAGGAAACCACCCGGGCGGTGGACGCCCGGATTGCCCAGTCGGAGGCGGTGCTGACGGAACGGTTCAACGCCCTGCTGGATCAGCAGCTAAAGGAAAAACTCGACCGGCAGACCCTGGCCGTGCGGCAAGGCCTTCAGCAAGACATTCAAGCCAACAACGAGGCCCTGAGCGGGGCCGTGGCCCAGAAAATGTCGGATGTGGGCCCGGAGGGATTGTTGGCGCGAATGCGGGCTGGGATGAAGGACTTGCTCGACAAAATGGCCCAAGAGTTGGGAGCCAAGATGGACAGCTACAACAACCAAGCCCGGCAAACCGCCGAACGGGTGAACAGCCTGGAAACCAAAGTCAACGCCAACGCCCCCAAGCCCGCCGGGCCTTAAGGTCACCTCCGCCTACTTCCCGCGCAAAGCACCAGAAACGGATTTGAATTGTTTTGGTGTCTGGCCGGAGTCCTGTGACCTAAAGACCATGGGAAACGCCTCGGCAGGAAGGAGGAGTAGATTTGCTGGGGCTTTGGCCTGGGGCCACAGGGAGGGTTTTTCAGATTCGGCAGGTCCGTGAAAAACGGAAATTCGTTCGGCGAAGAGCGCGAGGGATTTTTTTCTATTGCCGCGCACTAAATGGAGGCTAATTGTGTAACCGTTTTGGGGCAGTTTGATGGGTGAAAGGTGGTTGTTTTTGGGGTGGGCTGCTGTTTTGCTAGAGATAACCTATTGATTGGAATGGGCGGTACAGGGATCGAACCTGTGGCCTACGGATTGTGACTCCGTCGCTCTCCCAGCTGAGCTAACCGCCCTGGGATTGGAAACAACTTGGGGTGAAGCCTGATTCCGCTTCAAATTTTGCCCTGGGGGGGCGGGGCTGTCAACGGGACTTTTACTTCAACCTCCACTTTATTCTTTTTCAGTTGCAACGCTTATTTTCGCCCGCTCATTATTTTTTCCCATTTTTTCCACTCTCGAATTCTCTCGAATCCCCCGCTCATTTTTTTTCTTCAGCCCCTAATACACCCGGAGTTGAATTCGTGGGGGACTTTGCTCCTCACTTCCCTCATCTCTTTATTTACGCCTCCCTGCCTACTTGGCGGCTTTGATGGGCAGGCTTTTGTCCATGATGTGGTCGATGATGCCGTATTTTTTGGCTTCCTCGGCCGACATGAAGTTGTCGCGCTGGGTGTCTTCCTCCACCTGGGTCACGCTTTTGCCGGTGTGGTGGGCCAAAATCTGGTTGGTGGTGGCCTTCAGCCGGATGATTTCCCTGGCATGGATATCAATATCGGAGGCTTGGCCGGAAAACCCACCCCAGGGCTGGTGAATCATGATGCGGGCGTTGGGCAGCGCATAGCGTTTGCCCGCGGTGCCCCCAGCCAGCAAAATGGCCCCCAGGCTGGCGGCCTGCCCCAGGCAGATGGTTTGGATTTCGGGCTTTACGTATTGCATGGTGTCGTAGATGGACAGCCCAGAGGTTAAATAGCCCCCCGGGCAGTTCACATACATGGAGATTTCGGTTTCTGGGTCTTCCGACTCCAGAAACAGCAGCTGGGCAATCACCAAGTTGGCCACATGGTCATCCACCGAGGTGCCCAGGAAAATAATGCGTTCCTTGAGCAAGCGGGAGTAAATGTCGTAGGCCCGCTCTCCGAAGCCGGAGTGCTCCACCACCATGGGGATGAGAGTCATGGTTTGTTCTCCAGGTTATGGTTTCCCGGCCAGAATCTGGCCGGCCAGGTCCATCATGGCCATACGCATCAGGATGTCCTCCCGAATGCGGTGGATGAGCATGTCACCGATGTCGGTTTGAATGATTTCGTGGGGGTTTTTCCCCAGCATGTAAGCCTGCATGGTGAATTGCTGTTGAATTTCCTTGGTGTCCGGCTTCAGGTCTTTCTCTTTGGCGATTTTGTCGACCACAAACCGCAGACGGTATTCTTTGGTGATCTTGGCCATTTCTTCCTCACGCCGCTCCGCCAGCTTTTTGGGCGTTTTGGCCAGTTCCGGATCGTCTTTGGTCAGGCGCTCTTCAACCTCGCCCACGTGGCGGATGGTGAGCTGCTCGGGAATTTCAAACGTATAGGCATCGCGAACCTGATCGGCCAGTTCTTCCACCTGCTTGGCATCCTGCTCTCGTTTCTTTTCCCCTTCAATCTGCTTCTTCACATGGTCTTGGAAGGCCTCCAGGGTTTCCAAGTCTCCAAAGGCTTTGAAGAACGCCACGTCCAATTCCGGCTGCACCTTTCGTTCAACCTTGTTGGCGGTCAGGGAAATTTGCACCGATTTTCCGGCCAACTCTTTGTTGGGGAAGTCATCGGGCAGGGGAAGCTGAAATTCTTTTTTCTCCCCCGCCTTCACGCCGGGCAATTGCTCTTCAAACGCCTCTAAAAACGTATGGGCGCCAATTTCGATGCGCTGGCCCTTGCCATCCATGCCGGCCACCGGCTTGCCGTTGAAGGTCCCCTCAAAGTCAAACGACAGGATATCGCCTTTGGCCGCGGGTTCTCCCCCTTTGTCTTGGGGCAGCGCACGGGCTTTGCGAAGTTCTTCCACTCGCGCGTTCACCTCGGCGGCGTCTACCTTTACCGCGCTGGCGGCCAGTTTAAACTTCGAGACTGGCAGCAAGTCAAACTCGGGAACCACCTCAAACTCCACCTCAAAGCACAGGGGCTTACCCTTTTCGACGTCGATGGAAAGAAAGACCGGGTCGGTGGCGGGAGACAACTGTTGATCTTTCAGGGCCTGGTCCAAATATTGAGGGACCAGGGTACGGGTGGCCTCGTGGCGCAACAACTCCCGAAACCGCTTTTCAGCCAATTCCTTGGGGAACTTCCCCGGCCGAAAACCGTCGACCTTCAGATTTTCCTTAATTTTCTGGTACACCTCGTCGTAAGCCGAAGCCACCTTGTCGTGAGGTACCTCTACCCGCATCTTCCGTTTCAGGTTTCCCTGCTGTTCTACACTTACCTGCATGATGATGTTCTTCCACTAAAAAAAGCCGGCGTTAAACGCCGAGGACGGAGCCGCTGCCAAAGCGCGGCCGGGAAATGCGAGAAGGGGGACTCGAACCCCCACACCGCTTGGGTACTGGAACCTAAATCCAGCGCGTCTACCAATTCCGCCACTCTCGCACGGATCGGCTCTTTTTAAAAAAATATGCGTCTGGCAGGATTCGAACCTGCGGCCGCTGGCTTCGAAGGCCATCGCTCTATCCAGCTGAGCTACAGACGCGGGTGACAGACGCAAGATACCGTGGTGGTCGGGAGCGGCCGATGGTGTCCTGCCCGGCTCCCTGGTGGATCGCCTGGGAAGGGCGAGCGATGGGGGTCGAACCCACGACACCCGGAATCACAATCCGGTGCTCTGCCAGCTGAGCTACGCCCGCCATTTATTTCCTCTCACTCCGGTCAATTTCCAAGGTTACCCGTAAACCAGACGGGTTGTCCATAGGAAGATATCGCGGGAGGAGACCTGTTTTTTCTCTTAATGGGGAGAATGATTCCTCTTTTGCCTGTTTTACCGTTTTTTTCATTTTTCTTTTTTCATTTTTATCAGCAGCGCGGGGAGAAGAACTTTTCCCCTATGGGAATATATAAAACATTGCGGGGAAAACCACGGGGGAGGAATAAGAATTGAATGCATGGGGGAATCCGTAAGGTTTTCGTCCTTGGGGAGGAAAATTGGAGAAAAAGGACGGCTTCTGCCTGATTTTCCGGTGGAAAATCCAATTTAATTGGGATAGAAAGAATCAACCATTCCCCTCTACTCTTTTGACCAGGCCTGAAAGGTGTCGGCGCATGTATACCGATGAATCCATTGTCCATGAGTTCGTGGTTGAAAGCATGGATATGATTGACCAGATTGAACCCAAACTGGTCGACATATCCAACGCGTCTTTCTCCAAACAAACCGATTTCGACACGATTCACACCGTGTTTCGGTTGTTTCACTCCATGAAGGGGTCTGCTGGGTTCATGAACCTGGGGTCCATCCAAAAAATTACCCACGAGACCGAAACCTTTCTAGACTTGGTGCGCAACGGGCGGGTCACCTTAAATAACAATCACATATCCCTGCTGTTCCGAATCTGCGATTTGTTGCGGAAAGTGCTGGATCAGGTGGACTCCCAGATGTCGGATGCGGGGTATGAAAATCAAGTAGATGAATTTATTGGCGAATTGCAAGCGCTGATGGACCTGACCCTGGATCAGGAGCGGCAAGCCAAACCCCCGGCCCCTGCTGCCCCGGCAAAACCCCAGGATGCCAACCTGGATGGCCTGTTCGAGCAAGCACGCCAGGGGTATGCCACCCAAACCGCGGCAACCCTCCAACCACCCATACCGCCCGCCGCCACCAAACCGGCTGCCCCTGCGAAAGCCCAGGGAATGAGCAGCCCCACCGCGGCCCTGGAAGAATCCGCCCGGGCCCGGGAAGCCGAACTGTTGCGGCAGATCATCAACCCCGAAATGGTTGAACATTTCTTAAAAGAATCCAATGAGTTAATGGACACCGCCGAGCAGAATCTGCTCAGCTTGGAGGGAGACGGGAAAAATCAGGAATTGGTCTCCAGCGTGTTCCGCAACATTCACAGTTTCAAGGGAAACTGTGGAATGTTGGGGTTTTCCGATCTGGAAAAATTAAGCCATAAAATGGAAACCCTGCTGGAATGCATTAAAGACGGCGAGTTGGCCCCGGAAAAAAAGAACATCACCCTGGTGCTCAACCTGTTGGATATTCTTCGCCATGGGTTGGATGACATTGCCCAAGGGGGGAAGGGCCACATTAACGGGCTGGAGGCCCTGCTGGGTCTGGTAAGCGAAGCCCTGCCCAAAAAGAAAGACGCCCAGCCCAAACCCTCTCTCGACCGTGGCGTTAAGGGTTTCATTCAACCGGAAACATTCCAAAGCCAAACCCCATCGGCCCAGCCCTTCGTTCAGCCCCCCATAAGCCAAGCGCCTGCCTATCAGGCCCCCCGGCCAGCGCCTGTGCCCGCCAGCACTCCGGCGGCTCCGTCCGCCCCCGCGGCTGCGCCCCGGCCCACCAAGCGCCCCCCGGCTTTGGCTGGACCCGGCCCCCTGCCTGGGAGAGTTTCCCTCAAAAACCCGGGGCTCAAGGGAGCGGTACAACCAGCCATCGCCCCCACCCCCCCCAGCCCAGCGCCAGCGGGCATCCCTGGAGGCATGGCCCCCCAGGGTGGAGAAGCCCTTCCCTTGCCCCCGCTGGCGGCCAAACGCCAATCCGCCCCGGCAGCAGCTCAACCAACGGTTGCTCAACCCGCCGTATCTCAACCCGTTGTTGCTCAATCAGCCGCGAATCAGCCCGCCGTTGCCCCCAGACCAACCCCTGCCGCCACGCCAGCCCCGGTGACCCCCAACGCAGCCCCCAAGCCGGCACCCCAGGCAGCCCCCGTGCCATTGGCGCCCAACCCGCAGACCCCCGCGATGGTGCCCCCGGCACAACCTGCCGGTTCGGCGGAAAGCGCCAGGGAAAAAGGCCCCTCCCTCAAACCCCTGGCGGCCGATCTCATCCGTGAGGCTCTCAACAACCGCGGTGAAACGGCCCCCAGCGATACCACGGGAACCCCCGGCGGTCTGATTCGGAAAGACATCCGGGTAGACCTGGAAAAACTGGACGTGTTGATTGACCTGGTGGGGGAATTGATCATCGCGGAAAGTATGGTGACCCAAAACCCCGACTTGTTTGGGTATGAGTTTGAACGGTTTGAAAAAGCCGCTGGCCACTTGGCCAAAATCACCCGGGAGATTCAAGACATCGCCATGTCGCTGCGCATGGTGCCCCTGTCTACCGTCTTCCGTAAGATGATCCGGCTGGTGCATGACCTCTCCCAAAAAAGCGGAAAAGAAGTTGATTTGACCCTGAAGGGAGAAGACACCGAGGTGGACAAAACCGTGATCGAGTTGATTTCGGATCCCTTGGTTCACATGATTCGAAATGCCGTGGACCATGGCGTGGAACCCATGGAAGAACGCTTGGCCGCGGGGAAGCCCCCCAAAGGAAACGTCACCATCGAAGCCCGGCACGAAGGCGGAGAGGTGTGGGTCATTGTGCGGGATGACGGGCGGGGCATGAACAAAGAGCGGATTTTGGCCAAGGGCATTGAGCGGGGCCTGGTGAGGGGCGATGGCAGCGACATGAAAGACGACGAAATCTACCGCTTGGTGTTTGAACCAGGTTTTTCCACCGCCGACCAAGTGACCGATGTCTCTGGCCGAGGCGTGGGCATGGACGTGGTGAAACGAAACCTGGAGCGCATTAAGGGGAGAATCGACATTCAAACCCTTCCAGGGCAGGGCACAAGGTTTGTTCTGCGTATTCCCCTTACGCTGGCCATCATCGAGGGCATGTTGATCCGGGTGGGCGAACGCCGCTACATTATCCCCATGACCGCCATTCGCGAGTCCATTCAGGTCAAACCAGAGGACATCACCCGCACCATGGACGGCCAAGAGATCGTCATGCTGCGGGAAAACCTGTATCCCGTGGTGCGGCTGCATGAAATTCACAAAATCACCCCTATTCACACCAACTTGGAAGACGGGCTGCTGATGGTAATGGAGCACCAGGGGAGCTTGTTCTGCCTGTTTGTGGATGAACTGATTGGGCAGCTGCAAACGGTAATTAAAGGATTGAGCGGAGTACTCGGAATGGTGCGGGGCGTGTCTGGGTGCGCTATCTTGGGAGACGGAGGGGTCAGCTTGATTTTAGACGTAGGCTCACTGGTTGACCTGGCTAGTTTGAAGGTAGACGAAAGTCAATTGGCTTGATGACGGGCAAGGAGAAAACATGGCCGACGTGTTTCAGGGAGAGTTTTACGATGAAGATGATTTTGACGAGGATATACTTCGGGATAAATACCTGACGTTTTTGTTGGGAGACGAAGTGTATGCCATTGACATTAAGTTCGTATCCGAGATTATTCGGCTGCAGAAGGTGATCCATGTGCCCGACATGCCCCCCTATATTCCCGGGGTGGTCGATATCCGCGGGCGGGTGATTCCCGTGATGGACGTGCGCATGCGGGTCAACATGGAAGTTCGGGAATACGATGAGCGTACCTGCGTCATCGTCATTCAGGTGGAGCAACAAACCGCCCTGGGCTTGATTGTGGACCGCGTGATGGAGGTGGCCATGATTCCCACCGAATCTATCGAAACCCGTCCGCTCATCAACATGAAGGGCCGCGACCTGTTTATCGTGGGAATGGGAAAAATAGAGGGAGAAGTTCGGATTATTTTGGACGTGAACAAACTGTTGCGCGGCCAGGAGCTGCAATCCATTCACAAAGTCCTGGAAAATTTATCCTAGCCCGGCATCCATGAATACCGGGACGAATCGACTGTGTTCGCTTAACTTTACGGTTTAAAGATGCGGTTAACCCAAGGAGCCTTACCATGGTGAAAATCGGAACCGACAAGAGTCTACAAACTCTGACAAGCTTGCTTCCCCGGGGCTCTTGGGGGGTGCAAAACAAACTGATGATCGTCATCATCCTGATCACCCTAACCAACCTGGCGGTGGTGGGGGTGACTTACCGCACCCTGCAATCCATGCGAGAGGACGCCAACATTCTGAACCGCGCGGGCCAACAGCGGGTGCTCATTCAACAAATGACCAAAGAATCCATGGAAATTGGCAAAAGCAAAGACCAAGAATTCGTGGATTTTAAGCGGGAACTGATGGAGTTGAACCACGACCTGTTCGACAAAACCATCACGGGGATGCTGGAAGGAAGCCCGCTGATAGGCCTGGAGGCCGTGACGGATCAGGAGTTGAGAGAACAGTTGTACGTGGTGCAAAATATGTGGAGAAATTTCAGTCCAAAAATCCGCGACATCATTCACAGCCCGGTGGGCACTCCTAAATTCGTCGAAGCCGAAGAGTACCTGGCTGAACACAACATGGAACTGCTGGAGGAAATGAACGTGTTCGCGTTCAGTTTCCAAGAAACATCCGACAAAAAAATGACCAACCTCATCCGGGCCCTGGTGCTGGGGCTGGGGGTATCGCTGGTCATCACCCTGTTCGGGTGGTTCCTCATTTTCCGCATGATTATCCGCCCGGTGATTAACATCGTGGGCATGATTCACGAAATGGAGGCGGGGAACCTGGATCACCGCATACGGATGACCCGAGGAGACGAGTTCGGCGAGTTGGGGCGTTCTCTGGACCGCTTCGCCGACAACCTGAAGCACGAAGTGGTGGTGGCCTTTGAAAAATTGGCCCAGGGAGACCTGACCTTTGAGGCCAAAGGCGTGATTCGAGACGGGTTGGATAAAACCAACATCAGCCTAACCGAACTGCTGCAACAGTTGCGCACCACGGGGGATGAAATCGCCAGCGGCGCCACCCAGGTGGCCAACGCCAGCCAAACCCTTTCTCACGGCGCCACCGAGCAAGCGGCCTCGCTGGAAGAAATCAACGCCAGCATTGAAGAGATGGCCAGCCAAACCAAACGCTCCGCCGAAAGCGCGTCGGAAGCCAACCGCCTGGCCAACTTGGCCCGGTCTGAAGCTGAAAATGGTAACCGACGGATGCAAGACATGAACAAAGCCATGGATGAAATCATCCAAAGCTCCGCCGCCATTTCTAAAATCATCAAAGTGATCGACGAGATCGCCTTTCAAACGAACCTGCTGGCGTTGAACGCCGCGGTAGAAGCCGGGCGGGCGGGTCGCCACGGAAAGGGTTTTGCCGTGGTGGCGGGCGAGGTGCGAAACCTGGCCGCGCGCTCCGCCAGGGCCGCCAAAGAAACCAGCCAGCTCATTGCCGGGTCGGTGAAAAAAGTGAAAAACGGCGCGGAAATCGCGGAAGATACGTCGAAAACCCTCTCGGCCATTGTGGGAAGCATTCAGCAGGCCAGCAAGCTGGTGGCCGAAATCGCCCGCTCGGCCAGCGAACAGGCCGAAGGAATTCACCAAGTGTCCAACGCCCTGGAATCCATCGAGCGGGTGACCCAGCAAAACACCGCCTCGGCCGAACAAAGCGCCTCGGCCGCCCAAGAGCAAGCCCAGCAGGCCGATCAAATGCGTAACATGTTGGCCCGGTTCCGCCTGAAGACGGGCATTCAATCCAGAATGGACAAGCCCAAAAAACGCAGAATGGAAGATGAGGACATGGATTTCGGGGGTAAACCCGTGATGCTCCCCCACGATACCGATTCCACCCTTGCAGATTTTGGTAAATATTGAACCCCCAAGAGATGACCGCTGATGGAAAAAAGTGAAATCCGACTCATGTCTGGCATGGTGGCCCCGGATGCCGAGGAGACCCTCCGTGAAAAATACCTGACTTTCCTGTTGGGGGAGGATGAATACTGCATGGAGGTTCGCCACGTGCTGGAAATCATCGGGATGCAGAACATCACCCCCATTCCGGATGTTCCGGAATACATCATGGGGGTCATCAACTTACGGGGAAAGGTGGTTCCCCTGCTGGATATGCGCACCCGCATGGGAATGGAAAAGAAGGCCTTCGATGCCCGGACCTGCATCATCGTGGTCTTGCACAGCACCGGAAACACCGGGTTGGTCGTGGACCGGGTGAAAATGGTGGTCAATATTTCCCGCGATTCTCTTGAAATATATAAGCAATCAGGAACCGTCCTCAGTCATCGCTTCATTCGGGGAATGGCCCGCCTGGATGATGGCGTGAAAGTATTGATGAACTTGGACAGCATTCTGGGGCGAGATTAACCTTGTGTCACCAATCCCCCCCTCATTCTCGCCCATATTTCTCCCCATATTTTTTAATCCATTGTTTCTAGCATAGATTTTGAATGGATGGGGCTATCCCCAACCGCCAGGGAAGGCGGTGGATCCATTCACTCTAAGCCCATCCGTGCTTCATGGACGAAGCTCCAGTCAAAGATTTTTTCTTAAAACCCGGCCATGTGTTTTTACCCGTGGAGCCGACCCTGATTTCCACCGTGGTGAGTTCCGGGATCGCCGTGACCCTTTATGACTTCCGCAAAGGCATGGGCGGAATGGCCTCTTATCTGGAGCCCGTGCGCCCCCAGCATGTGCTATCCACCCCGGTATATGCCTGCCCCGCCATCATTGGCTTGATTCAGATGTTCCGCAAAATCGGTTCACGCATGGAACATTTAGAGGCTCAATTGTTCGGGGGCTCGGAAAACGAGTTGATGAGCGGGTTCGTGGCCGGTCTGGGAGAAAAAAACATCGAGGCCGCCCTGGAAATTTTAGATCGGGAGGGCATTCGGGTCGCGGGTCAGGATGTGGGGGGATACCGGGGCCGCAAAGTGGTCTTTCAATCCGCCACTGGGGAAGCCTTGGCGGCCCGGGTCAATGCCATCCGGAAAAAAGATTGGTATCCCTCTCGTCAGGCGATATAATCCGCTGAACAAACCCACCGCGATCGCCCTCTCTTGAGTTCCTTCCCATGGAAGAAACCTCCATTTTTTCGCTGATCCAAATTTCGGACGCGGAGTTTTTTACCATTCGCGACATGGTGTTTCAGCAGGCTGGCATCCATCTGACGATCAAGAAAAAGCCCCTGGTGGTGGGCCGGCTGCACATGCTGCTGCGAGAAAAAGAATTCAACAATTACAACGAATATATTCAGTATGTTCAATCCGATCAAACCGGGAAGGCCCTGGAGGAACTGGTGGATAAAATTTCCACCAATCACACCTACTTTTTCCGGGAAGAGGCCCATTTCAATTTTTTTCTAGAAACGGCTCTGCCCAACGTCATCGCCCAGATTGCCAAACGGGGAGAAAAAGACCTGCGGATATGGTCGGCGGGTTGTGCCACGGGAGAAGAGGCCTATATGCTGGTGATGTTGATGAAAGAAGCCCTGGGCGAGCGTTACAAGGATTGGGATGCGGGGGTACTGGCCACCGATATCTCGAACAATGCCCTGGCGGTGGCCAAGCAGGCGGTGTATCCCCTCGACAAAGCCCACCAGCTGCCCCCCCATTTGCGGAAAAAATACACCCTGACCACCCAGGAGGATCAGATTGAAATTCATCCAGATATCCGTAAAGAGGTGACCTTTCGCCGGTTCAACTTGATGAGTGAAACCTTCCCCTTTAAAAAGCCTTTTCATATTATTTTCTGCCGAAACGTGATGATCTATTTCGAGGAAGCGACGCGCCAACAGTTGATTCAAAAGTTTCGGGGGCAGTTGGTTCCCCAGGGATACCTGTTTATCGGCCATGCCGAAACCCTGAGAGCCATTGACGAAGGTTTTCACTACCTCCGCCCGGCGGTGTATCAAAAGGAGTTTTAAGATGTCTCAGGCCATCCAAGTGCTGTTGGTCGATGATTCTCCCCTGGTGTTAGACCTGCTGCAGCGGGGGTTGGCCTTGGATTCTTCCATCCAGGTGGTGGGCACCGCCAAAAGCGGCCAGGAAGCCCTGATGAAGGTGAATACCCTTTCCCCCCAGGTCATGACCCTGGATGTGGAAATGCCCGGCATGAATGGGGTTGATGTTTTGCGACATATAATGCCGGTCAAACCCCTGCCTGTCGTGATGGTCAGTGCCTTGACGAAAAGGGGGCAACAGATTACGCTGGATGCCTTGGAGGCCGGGGCGGTGGATTTTGTCACCAAGCCATCCGCTGAAGAAGGAGTCGGATTTGATGACATGATTTTGGAGCTTCGCACCAAAATCAAAATCGCGCGCATGGCCAAGGTGGCCCACTGGAAAGGGAAAAACCCCCCTCCCACCGCCAGCGGCCCAGACCTCCACCTTCAGCAAACCCCCGAATGGATCGTGGCCATAGGTGCCTCCACCGGAGGAACCGATGCGGTACGGGAAATCCTGACCCGGCTCCCCAGCGCCATTCCGCCTGTGGTGATTACACAGCACATGCCCGCGCGTTTCACCGCCATGTTCGCCAACCGGCTGAACGAAATTTGCCGGATTCGGGTGAAGGAGGCGGAAGACGGAGAAGCATTGCAGGCCGGAACGGCCTATTTGGCCCCCGGAGGATTCCAGTTTTCCATTCACCGGGTTCAGGGGCGGCTGATCGCCCGGGTGTACGCCGGGCCAAAGGTCAACGGTCATTGCCCCTCGGTGGATGTGTTGATGCATTCGGTGGCTGAAACCATGGGGAACCACGCCGTGGGCGTAATGCTGACGGGCATGGGCGGAGACGGAGCGGAAGGCATGCTGAACATGAAACAGCAGGGGGCCGTGAACATTGCCCAAAACGAAGAAACTTGCGTGATCTTTGGAATGCCCAAGGTGGCTTGGGAAAAAGGCGCGGTAGAGGAACTCGTTCCCCTTCCCCGCATGGCCGAAACCATCGTGGGAATCTTGGAGAAACAGGGGTTATGAGCCAGCAGATCCTGGGGGTGGGAGAAATGGGCGTCGTTCAGGGGGATGGAAAAACCCTGAAAATCTACGCGCTGGGTTCTTGCGTGGCCACCGTGTTGTGGGAGCGGGAATCGAAAACCCTGGCGGTTTCCCATGTGGCCCTGCCCGAATCGGCCAATAACCCGGAAAAAGCCCGGGAGATGCCTGGCTATTTCGCCGATACGGCCGTGGTGGAAATGATCAACCGCATGAAAGGGTTGGGCGCGAAATTGGAACGGGGCGGGGTGGTGGTGAAACTGGTGGGAGGGGCCCAAATGATGGACCAAGAAGGCACCTTTAATATCGGCAAACGTAACGTGCTCACCTTAAAAAAAGTGCTGTGGGCCAAAGGAATGGCCCCCTTGGCCGAGGAGGTCGGCAGCGACATCAGCCGAACGGTCACCATCTACTCTGGCTCTGGCAAGGTAGAAATTGCCACGGCGGGTCTGGAAAGCCGGGTGTTGTAAACGATTTTACGGAAACCTTTTGCAGAAACGCCAAACCGTGGTAAATAAAACGAGCGTATCCATTTGAGCCTTCACCCACAATACGAAACCAAAGACGGGGTGATCCATCCCAAGAAATGAAGGGAGCCCGATTTCACTCCCAAGAATACATGGCAAACCGATACATTCACCCGGCTGAAATCACCCCCTATGGAGAATCACTATGAAAACCATCCTGATTGTTGACGACTCCAGTTCCGCCCGGCTGTTTATCCAGCGCTGTTTCGAGGTCTCCGGCTTCAATGGCAGCCAATTCCTGGAAGCGGAAAACGGGCAAAAAGCCATCGAAGTCTTGGGCGGAAAGCCGGTGGATCTGCTGGTCACCGACCTGACCATGCCCGAAGTAGACGGCCTGGGCCTGCTGCAATGGGCCAAAAAGAACAAGCCTCAACTTCCCGTGCTGGTCATCACCAGTTCCGGGAACGAAGCACGCAAAGCCGAACTGATGAGTGCTGGGGCAAAAAGCGTTCTGATCAAGCCCATCTCTCCGGCGGTGATACAAGAAACCATGAAATCTCTCTAAAGACGGCAAACAGTTTATCTACGGCAACACATGGCCTATTTTGAAAGCGACCGGTGCAGCGTTACCGCCCAACTCCACGACATGGTCATCGAGTCGGTGGTAGAGGCGTTCGAGCCCATGGGATTTTTAGAAGTGCTGCCCGCTGAAGCCTTCGTTCCATACGACGAACGAATGAACCGGGTTCGCGTTGAAATTATGGTAGAGACCCCCTTCCAGGGGGAAATGCGGCTGATTATCCCCAAAGAAGTGGGCATGGAAATCACCACGAATTTATACAGTTACGACCGGGGGCAGGTCACCGAAAACATGCTGAACGACATGCTGCGGGAAATACTGAACGTCATCGCCGGAAGGCTGGTGGCCAGAATCGTGCCCCCAGAAATTCCGTTTACCATCGGCCTGCCCGAAGTGGGGAAAAAATCCTTCGACGATAAAAACACTCCCTCCTCCACCTTTCACTTCCACCTGGAACAAAACCCCTTTTGGGTGGTGTTGCTGGGGGAAGGTTTTTTCAGCGCATCCAAATAGGTTTCCCACTCGCCCCCTCTTCTCCTCCCCCTTTTCCCTGCCTCTCCCCTTCCCTCCTCTCCCGTCCTCTCCCGTCCTCTCCCCTAAGCACACACCTTGCCTTGGCGACAAGCCAGCAGCTTGGGGGGAAAATTCCCTAAGCATTTTGACTTGCCACCAAAGGCATACCTAGGGGCAGCGTCTCCCAACGCAGGGAAACAGAGAAAAAAAAGAGAGGGAAGATGGGGGAAATGATGGGATCGCGCGATAAACCCTGTGTGATATTCTTACATTCCTACGGTTTGCTGGGGGCTAGGGTGAAAACAGAAGGGGGGGTTCCCCAACATTTCATCCCAAGAGGAGCCATGAAGAAGAACCTCGGACGTACCGATCAAATGATTCGCTTGGTTGCTGGCCTTGTGCTGCTGGCCTTGGTGTTTGTGCTGGAAGGAAACGCCCGCTGGGTGGGGGCCATCGGGGCGGTGCTGCTGGGCACAGCCTTCATGAACTTCTGCCCCATTTACGCTCTACTTCGCCTGAGCACAGTAAAAAAATAAACCTTCGGGGCTAATTGTTCACCAGCAGGAGGCGATCCTTGTGGATGGCCTCCTGCCCCCGGTCCCCCGGCTCCTTGGCCGCCAGCAACCGGGCCAACTCTTCGGCCGAATAGTTGATCAACCCCACCCCCAGTTTTTCCTCTTTGCCGTTGTAGATATCCACGATATCGCCCTTGCGAAACTCCCCCTCCACTCCGCGAATCCCCTGGGGCAGCAAACTTTTGTTGCCCTGCAAGGCAGCTTCGGCGCCATCGTCTATCACCACCCGGCCGTTGGTCAGGGCGCCAATTCGCAGCCAGCGGTGAAAACTTTTCGGGCGCTTTCCCGTGGGCATAAACATGGTCCCCAACGACTCCCCAGCCATCAGGCGCGGCACCACGTTGGGTTCCTTGCCATACACCACATGGGTGCGAATGCCAAACTCAGACACAATCTCGGCGGCTTTCAGTTTAGACATCATTCCTCCCCGCCCGCCATCCGACAGCCGGGCTTCGCACCACCCCCACATCTGGGGGGTAATCTGGTCCACCTGAGGAATGAGAACCGCCTCGGGGTTTCTGGACGGATCTCCGCCCTGGAAAAAACCCCTGGCCGTGGTGAGCAGAAACAACCGGTGGGCCCCCAGCATCACCGCCACCCCCGCCGCCAAATAATCATTGTCGCCAAAGGTCAGGGCGTCGTTGGCCACCACATCGTTTTCGTTGATAATGGGAAGGATATCCAAATCCAACAATCCCTCGATCACGTTCCGGATGTTCAAATAATGCTCCCGCGAGGCAAAGTCTGATCGAGACAACAACGCCTGGGCCGGTAAAATGGATTCCTCCCGGAGGAAGTCGGCGTAAATTTGCATCAGGCGGCCCTGCCCCACCGCGCACATCATTTGTCGGCGCAGTAAATTTTTCTTTTCTTTGGAGAAATCGGCCAGCCCCCGGGCCGCCCCGGCCGCCCCCGAAGTCACCAACACAACCCGGTGGCCTTCTCGCCGCAATTGCCCAATTTGCTCCACCATATGGTGAATCACATTGTAATCCAGCCGGTGGTTGGGCTGGCTTAACACGTTGGTCCCCACCTTGATCACAAGGATTTCCGAAGTCATCAATCTGGCCTAAGATAAGATGGTTTCAGTTTTTGAAAAATCTACCGATATACATACAGGAAAATCCCTTTTTGAGGGATCCCAGGTAAAGCATAACGTCAAGGCCCCATGAAAACGCATCCAATGAAAACACGGACACCCTATTTGGTAAAGCCCTTGCCCAGGATGGCATGGGGGCCCAAAATGCTGTGGGTCGCATGGGTGTTCTGGCTATGCTCGGGGGCGCCCGCCTGGGCCCAGCAAAAAACCTTCATGCGTTTTGCCATTCCCTCTTACTCCTCCATGGCCTTCGACACCCACCCCATGCTTCAAATCACCGCCGATACGGCCTATTCCCATGCTTATGGAACCTCAGGGGGGCCCATCGATTTTGGTTATGCCACCATGAAGGGAGAATCCACCCTTTATCAAATCCTCCATTTGATTCCGCCCATCGGGTTTGAATGGGGCCAAGATTTTGACTTGATTTTTCCCAGGGGGTTTTCCATCGGGGCAGAAATTCAATCCCTGCGATTAACCGAGAATCAAGCCCTGTCGGGCCGCACCGCCGCCACCCAGGGCATAGACATGGATACGTATTATTATATCGGTACCGTTCGAATTTTTATATACCCACCCTCCGAGCCCGGTTTGAACTACTTTTACGGGTTTGGATTTGGGGTGTTCGATGGAATGTTTTACGCGGCACCCTCTGGCGGAACGACAGGCTATTACAGAATAAACTCTTCGGCCATCGGCATGACCCGCATTGGCATGGAGTACATGGGAGAACGGTATGGGTTTCGCTACGAAATTAGCTCGGTAAGCGCGCCCAATGTGCATATTCCGTCCAATCCTTTTCCCGGGGGGGCCACCAGCGTAGACTTTTCCGGAGTCATTCTTCGCATCACCCTCTTGATCCAATTGTAGGGGGCCATGACCCACATCTATCTCACACGCCACGGCGAAAGCGAACACAACCTGCGAACCGAGGTGTTCATGGGGCGTTGGCCCCAATCTCGTCTGACTAGCAAGGGCCAATCCCAGGCCCGCCGTTTGGGTGAGCGGCTGGCCAAAGAGGCCAAAATCAAGCGGATCGTGTGCTCTAGCCTGCCCAGAACCAGGGAAACCGCCAACATCATTGCCCAGCAATTAAAACTTTCCACCGTTGAAGAAGACCCGGCGTTTTGGGAACTGAGCAAAGGAAGCTGGGAAGGTACCATGGGCAAACAGGCCATTCCCCCAGATGTCGCCCAAGACAGAGAGCAAAACCCCTTCACCTTCCGATACCCTGAGGGGGAATCCTACCAGGATGTCTGGCTGCGGGTGTACCCCGCCTTTGACCAATGGGTCAACCGATTTTCTGGGGAAGAGATTCTATTTGTCGTGCATGGAGACGTGTTGCGGGCTTTGTTGTATCACTTGATCCGCTTCCCCCAAGCTCGGATTGACTTGTTTGAAACCGATCCTTGTTCCCTCAATCTGTTCCGAATGGAAAAGAAGGGGGCCATGTTGGTCCGGTGGAACGATGGAAGCCACTTGACGGGGCTATAACCTCAAGCTTCATTGGGGAGAGACCTCCGGTCAGGCTCATCTTTTTGTTTTCGTGGTTTTCGGTTGGGCTTTTTTCTTCGCTCCCTTTTCTCCTCTTGCTCCCTTTTCTCTTTTTGCCTCTGTTGTTCTATGATTTTCTGTTTTCTTACCCTGGGCTTTGGCCCGGGTCCGTGGGGATTGAACGGATGCCAGAGAATGAGCTTGGTCGTCGAACTGCATGAGATACAATTTTCGGTACAATCCGTTCTTCTTCAGCAGATCCCTGTGCGTTCCCTGTTCGGCCACCCGCCCATGGTCCAGCACATAAATTTGGTTGGCCCGCTGCACCGTAGACAACCGATGGGCAATGACGATGGTGGTTCTGTCGGCCATTAACGTTTCGATGGCCTTCTGCACTTCTTTTTCCGATTCAGAATCCAACGCTGAAGTGGCTTCATCCAGAATCAAGATAGGAGCGTTTTTAATCAACGCCCGGGCAATGGAAATCCGCTGCCGTTGCCCCCCCGACAAATGCATCCCCCCCTCGCCAATATTGGTATCCAAACCGTTCGGAAGATTTTGGATGAACCCCCAAGCGTGGGCGGCTTTGGCCGCTGCCTCAATTTGTTCTTTGGGGCAATCAATATTTCCGTAGGCAATGTTGTTGGCCACCGTGTCGTTGAACAAAAACACTTCTTGGGTCACGATAGCCATTTGGGCCCGCAGCGACGAAATGGTGACGTCTTGAATATCCATGCCATCAATGGAGATCACCCCTTCTTTCACGTCGAAGAACCTGGGAATGAGATTCACCAGGGTGGTTTTCCCCGCCCCGCTGGCCCCCACCAAGGCCACCACATGGCCCTTCGGCACGCGAATTTTTACGTTACGCAGCACCGCATCCTCTGGATCCACGTAATAATGGCGTTGAATATCTACCTTCATTTCTTTGCGAATGGGCGGCAGCACCACAGCACCGGGCTTTTCAATAATGTCTGGGCGGGTATCGATCAATTGGAACACCCGGTCGGCGGCGGCCAACCCTTCGTTCATTTTCAGGTTAAATCCATTCAACCGTTTGATCGGGTCATTCAACAGCAGGAATGTAAATAAAAACGAGGCAAAGTCACCCGCCGTGATGGTGTTTTCAATAATCAGGTATCCCCCGGTCAGGATAATCAAAGCCCCAACAATCGAACCGATTCCCTCCAGCACGGGGGTGGAATAGGACCCCACTGAAATCATCCGCAAAGTTTGCTTTAAGGCGACCTGGTTGGCCTCCTCATACCGCTTTTGTTCATAGGCTTCCATGCCAAAGGCCTTCACCACCCGAATCCCCGAAATGGTTTCTACCAGCAGCATGGTTAACCGGCCAAAAGAAGAAAGACTAAGTTGGGTAAACTGATTGTTCCGCCTTCCGAACACCGAAATCAGCCAAGCCGCCAAGGGAATAATGGCAAGCGATACCATGGCCAAGTGCCACGACCGGGTAAACAGCAGACCCAGCAAGAAAAACACTTGGGGAATGTCCCGTAGGGGGGCAGTAACGCTCACCTGAAGAGACTCGTGGAGTTTCCCCAGGTCGTTGGTGAAGCGGGTGATCAAATGACCGCGGGATTTTTCGGTAAAAAACGAGAAGGAGAGGGTGTGCAGGTGAGCAAATAGGTTTACCCGCAGATCGGCCACCAGCCGCGCCGCAACCGAACCGATCAGATAGGTGTGAACGTAATAGAAGACCCCCCGGGCGGCAAAAATGATGATAATGCCCACGCTGACGATGGCGAAATCGTCCATGGAGTGGGAGTCCCCTTTTTTCAGGGAATCCACCACGTCTTTGATGTACCAACCTGGTGCCGCGGTAAACAGGTTATAGCCCACCATGGAAATAAATCCCATGAACACCGCGGATCTGTAATGCAGAAAAAGTTTGGCCAAGCGAAACAAACTTTCCGATCGGGCTTTTCCCCCGTAAAATCGGTACAACCCGGCCAGCATCAAACGTTTCATTTCGCTCCAGGAGTCTTTTCAAAGGGTAAACGAACGGAAAATCCAGCGGCACGGCCGGCCTCGCGATGGAAAGAGACCGCCCCTCCCTGAAGTTCCACGATTTTTTCCAGATACAGCCAATCCACCACCGAGCCGGCGTTTACGCCGGGCTTAAACACCACGGACCCCACGTCTTGTCCGCCCTTCGACTCCGACCAGTTCCATTGGCAGCGGATCGTAATGTCCAGCCAGCGTAAACCGCTTTCCGAATCTTCCGAAGGGGGATCGGCCAAAGAAAGACCAATCCCTATGCCGCTCCCTTTCAAATCCGCCGCCACCAACGCCAATATGCGGGCCGCGGCCAAAGCCGCCATTGGCACCATCCACATATTCGCTGGCAACTGGGCACCGCCTTCCACCGGAACGGTCATGCCCGCCTTGCCCAGTTCTTCCGCCAACCGGCGGCCCAGTTCTTCCCCGCCAATTTCTTCTTTCCTCAGGGTGAGGGAATCGGACAACAACCGGTGATTGCGGGTTAACTGCCGGAAGGTATCAAACAGATGGAAGGCCGTTTCCCGGCAGCGTTCCAGTTCAGCCCGGATATCGGGGTCGGCCACTTGGCGGATCAGGCGTTCCAGCCGGGCGGTTAACTCCTGGGCTGGCATCTGCATGCGGTGGCTGATTTTTCCAGCCAGGTTCTGGTTCCACTGGAGATTGTCCCGCTCCTGCCGGGCGGTTTCCGGGTCGGGCGAGGTAAGCCGCTCCTTTTGCTGAAACACCGCCAACTGCCCCTGCAGATGGGACAACCGGGACTTGAGGTCGTGAATGATTCGGTCGGACTCATCCGGCAGAGTCACCCCCACAGATTCGGCCTCTTCCTCCTGCCCTAAGGTCTCCACGGGGAGGAGGCGTTCCAGGGTTTTCCCTGCGTCCTTAGTCATGGCGTGTGTAAGTGGGAAGAATGTGGGGAAGAAGGGGCTTGCCGCCGGAGTTCATGGACCACATGGCCCAGCTGAGGCAGAATCAGTTTTTCCATGGCCAACTCCACCGCCTTGGTGGAACCCGGAACAGAAAAGATCACCTTGCCCCTGGTTGCGCCAGCCATGGCCCGGCTTAACATGGCCGCTGGCCCAATATCTTGGTAACTCAACATGCGGAACAGTTCCCCAAAGCCCGGCAGGGGTTTCTCAATTATTCCATTCAATGCTTCAAATGTCACATCCCTGACGGATAGTCCGGTGCCGCCATTCAAGATCACCGCCCAAACGTCTTCCCGGGCCAACCCCTGATGCACCAACGCAAGAATTCGGGTGGGTTCATCGGGCAGAATATGGTACATAGATACCGGGTGACCCGCCGCCTTCAGCATGTCCTGGATTTTCCGCCCGCTGGTGTCGGTCTCCTCCGTCCGGGTATCGCTGATGGTCAACACAGCGCAGGGGACCGCTCTCGGCCCAGAACCGTCGTGCCCGGAAGAATGGCCGTGTTTGGCGGGCTCGGCTTCTCCGGCTTTATGCCATCCCATACCTGGATCACTCGATGGATGTAAAAACAGCCCGATTTTTGACCGGCGCGGTAGGCACCGGTGGGTTTCCCCCACCATTGTTACCTGAAGTGGCCTTCTCGGGCAAATCAAATGTCGGAAAGTCAAGTCTTCTCAATAAGATGTTAAACCGGAAAAACTTGGTCAAAACCTCCTCCACCCCAGGGAAAACCAAGGAAATCAATTTTTTTCTGATTAACGAGACCTTCCGCATGGTGGACCTGCCCGGGTATGGCTTCAGTCGGGTGTCCAAGGCCCAACAGGGGGCCTGGAAACACCTGATGGAAGCCTATCTCACCCAGCGCCCCAACCTGAAGGGAGTCGTGCTGATCGTGGATGTCCGGCACCCGGCCTCTCCGCTGGACCTGAGCATGAAAGAATGGTTGGAAGCCACCGGGTTGCCCCATGTCTTGGTGGCCAATAAAACCGACAAACTCTCCCGCTCCCAGCGAAAACCCCAACTGGAGGAACTGAAGCGGGGATTTTCGCTGGAAACGCCCCCCCTGCCCTTTTCTGCCTTGACGGGAGAGGGTGTTGGCGAACTGTGGAAGGTGATGGAGGGATGGCTGTCCGGTGCGGCCAGGCATTAGAACGTGGAGCCCCAGGAAAATATCTGCACATGCTGGGTGGGGCGGTCTCGCAAAGAAGCCCAAGACACCAACACGTTCCACCAAAAGTGAATGGCCACTCCTTCCCCAATGTCATAATTGTTGTTTTGCTGCAGCCACCCCAAATACAACCCAAACAAAAACGCCTGCCCGGCGGTGGCCTGCTGGGGGTTTCCGGCATGGACCGCCCCAAACACCGCCGAGGACATGACCAGCCCCATGTTTTCCCCCATGGAATCGCTGAATCCGTTGTTCAACACCCCTCGAAAAAAAGCCTCCTCCCCCACGCTCACCATCATCATCTCGCCAAAATATCCCGCCCTGGCCTCATCCCGGGTCAGGGGGGGGTCTAACCGGGTTAGATACCGGTTGGGGGCTGGGGGGTTGGCCAACACATACAAAGGGCCGATAAACATCAGAAACGTTGTGGGGCGAGAGAGATACTCCCAACGAAAGGGGGCACGGACCAAGTCCTGGAGCGACTCTCGGGGTGCCGGGGTGTTGTAGCCCTCGTTACGCACCCGCAGCCTGGCCGTCCGATAGGCATCGTAGGCGGAATAAAATTCCATCGTCGTTATGAATGTTGAAGAAATATCCGCTATCATTTCCGTTCGATTCAATACCAGGGTGTAATTCAGCGTATTCACCCTGTTTTCCGGCAGCCTGTACTCTGGCTGAGACATGGCCCCCCCCAGCACATGCCAGCCCGCGCCATACAACCCCAACTGCAGCGCGCCATTCCACGGTTCTTGGTTGATGATAACTTGCCCTGCCCCAGGCAGAATAAAACTGGCCGTGGCCGCCCATTCGGCCCGGCTGCGCGCGGGCTGCGGCTCTTGGTCTGTCTCTGTGGGGGGTGTTTCTTGAACCGTGGGTTCTGGGGCGGGCGCTGAGCCGGCGTCTTGTGTGGGTTTTGGGGCTGGTTCCGTGGGTAGTGCCTCTTGCCCCCAGGCGGGATTCAATCCCCACAGGGCCAGCCACAGCCCGGCCAACCCTACGGCCCGGGTAAACCTTGAATGGGGAGAATAAAACATGAACGCCCGGTCAGGGAAGGTGAATCACCGGTTTGTCCGGATGAGGGAGGTACAATAGGATCGTCCGGCCCAGCACCTGGACCAGCGAGGCCCCGGTTTGTTGCGCCAACCGCCTAGAAGCCTCTGTACGGTTTATCGGACAGGTTTCCAGAATCTTGATTTTCACCAGTTCGTGGGCGGTCAGGCATTGTTTCAATTGGGTTAGGGCTTTTTCAGTAAAGCCTTCCTTTCCCAGGGTCACCACCGGGCGCAGGTGATGGCCCATGGAGCGCAACATCCGGGTTTGCTTTCCGTTCAATTCCAAAGGGGGTCTCTCGTTGAAGGGTTCCATTTCCCATCCAGGATAACAGGATCCGAGGAATCCTCAACCAGGGGCACCCGCAAGAAAAAGAAACCCATTGGGATAGTCATTTCAATCAAGTAAACCTTGAACCCAGGAGTGGCTTTTGATAGGGTGGGGGTGTTTACAAAAAGAATCTGTTTCAGCCATCACCCTCAAGGAACCAATCGTGGATTATGCCTTTGTGGGGGGAGGAGTCATGGGGGGAGCCCTGATTCGAGCCCTCATCGAAAATCGAGTATCCGCCCCCAACTCCCTGCTGGTGGTCGAGCCCTATTCCGCCCGGCGAGAGGCCTTTTCCAGGCTGGGCTGCCGAACCGCCGAAGCCCTGCGCTGGGAAATCGGCGAGGCCAAAGCCGTGGTGCTGGCGGTGAAACCCCAGCAAGCCGAAAGCATATTGGCGGAGCTTAAATCCCTGCTGGATCCCAAAGCCGTGGTGGTCTCCATCATGGCGGGTGTCCGGTGTGGCACCATCGCCGCCGGTTTGGGCAGCGCCAAAGTCATCCGCTCCATGCCCAATTTGCCCGCTTCGGTGGGCGAAGGCATGAGCGCTTACTACGCGCCGGAGGAGCTGCCCCCTGAAGACTGCCACCGCGCCGAACGGCTGCTGGCCGCCTGCGGTAAAGTTCTTCGGGTCGCCCAGGAAGACATGCTAGACATGTTTACCGCCGTGGCGGGAAGCGGCCCGGCCTATGTGTATTACTTGGCCGAGCACTGGGTGGCCGCCGCGCAGGAACTGGGGTTTGAGGAAACCCAAGCCAAAACCATGGTGATGCAAACCCTGCGGGGGGCCGCGGCCCTGTGGGAGAAAAAAAACCTGGAGGCTGGAGAACTTCGCCAGCAGGTGTCCTCCAAAGGGGGAACCACCGAAGCGGCCATGGCCGTGCTGAACGAGAAAGGCGTGGGGGATGCCATCCGGTTGGCGGTAAAGGCTGCCCACCGCCGAGCCATAGAGCTGGGCGGATAACAGCCCGCCACACACCCCCTAAGAACCCCCATGAGCCCATCCAACGCACTTGCGCAACCGGTGATTCTGGCGGTGGACGATGAGCCCACCAACCTGCAAATCATCCGCATGGTGGTTCAACGGGAAAAGCTAGACTGCCGCTTGCTGCTGGCGGAATCGGCCGAGGAAGGCCTAAAGCTGCTGGCGGAAAACCCCGTGGACCTGATTTTGCTAGACGTGGTGATGCCGGGCATGAACGGGTTTGAAATGTTTAAAAAAATAAAAACCAACCCCGATTGGGCCTCCGTTCCCGTGGTATTTCTTTCTGCCCTGCACGAGCCGGAATACATTAAAACCGGTCTGGAAATGGGCGCTTCCGACTACATCGGAAAGCCGATTATTGCCCAAGTGCTGGTGGCCCGGATACGAACCGTGCTGCGCATCCGCCAGTTAACCAGCCAGGTCCTTTTGCGCAACAAAGCGCTAGAAGACATCAACAAACTCAAAGACGAGTTTGTCTCCATCTGCTCCCACGATCTGCGCTCGCCCTTGTCGGCCATTTTGTTAATTTGCCAGTTCTTCCAAGAAACCTTGGAGGGGAAATCGAATTACCCCACCGATATTCTTCTTCAGCGGATTAAAAACCAAGCCAACCTGGCACGCCGGCTGGTCGACAGTCTGCTGGATATGAACCGACTGGAAGAGGGTCAGCGGGTGCCCGCCTTCACCTTGTTTCCGGTGAAAAGCATGGTGGAAACCTGCCTGGAAGACCAGCAGCCGGCCATTCACACCGAAGGGTTAACGGTGGAAGTTTCTCTTCCCGTTGGAAGCATTATTTGTTATGGCGACCGGGAAATGCTGGCGCAAATGGTGAGAAACTTATTGGGAAACGCCCTGAAATTCGCCCATTCCAAACTGTTGGTGGAAGGCCGGGTCAGCGGCCCCCTGGATACCAAAGGGGGAGAACTGCTGCTCGATATTGCCAATGACGGCCCCACGATTTCCAAAGAGCAGCAAGAAGCCATCTTCCAAAAATACTTCCGCAGCGACCGCCGAAAAGAAGGCATGGGGCTGGGGCTGTTCATTTGCCGAAAATTCGCCCAAGCCCACGGGGGAGACATCTCCGTGGTTGAACGAGAGGACTATCCCACCTGCTTCCGCATTCGACTGCCCATGATTTTCCACGGTGATTCCCTCCCGGATTTGTCCTCCATGGCCGATTCCCAGGTGATGATTCTCACCGCCTCCAAAACCCAGGGAGAAACCCTGGAGTCTCTGCTGCTGGCGGCGGGTATGGTGGAAGTCAATCATTTGCAAGGAGACGACGGCTGGAAGGAGGTGTTGGGCAAACAGCCAGACATTGCCGTGGTGGACCTGCAGGCCTCGGCCGATATGTACGCGGATATTTTAAAAGCCGCCAACGCCGGAGCCAAGAAAACCGCCTGGATTTTTTTAGGCGGCCGGGAAGAGCAAGAAACACTGGCCTCCCTGGGACTTTCTCACTTTCACTTTCTTTCCAGCCCGGTGAACCCCAGGGAATACATAGACCTGGTGGGAAAAGCCGCCCTGCTTGGCCGCCAACCCACCGTTTCCGCCTGACGAGCAACCCCGTTCATGACAACGAGCCCCAGCCAGAAATACCCAGGTGTTTGAAATTCTCATTTCATGGTAAGGATAGGGAGATCATCCCTCTAGAGAATTACCCATGACCCGAAAAAAACTGCTGATTGCCGACGACGAGTTGGAAAACAGAAATGCCCTGCGGGACATTTTCAAGGATGAGTTTGACGTTGAAATCGTGACCAACGGTAAAGAGGCGGTAGATAAAGCCCCCCTGTTCCAACCGGATCTGATTCTGCTCGACATCATGATGCCGGTGATGGACGGAAACACGGCCTGTCACATGATTCGGAAAAACCCAAAACTCGCCAACATTCCCATCGTATTTCTCACTTCTCGGCAAGACCCAGAGGCTGAAATCTTTGGCCTAGAGTTGGGCGCCAGCGACTTCATCCACAAGCCGTTCAATAAATCGGTGCTAAAAGCCAGGGTAAAACGGCACCTGTCTCCCCAAGACGCCCCAGAGCAAAACCGCGATCACACTCGGATTGAAGACTTTGAAATTCACTGGGACAGGCAGGAGGTCTGGCACGGAAAGGAACGAATTCCGCTGACCATGAAGGAGGTGAAGCTGCTGGATCTGCTGGTGAACAGCAAGGGCCGCACCTTAACCCGGGAAATGATTCTGGAAAAAATCTGGGACGAAACCTTTATTACCGACCGGACGGTAGACAGCCACATCAAAGTGCTGAGAAAGAAAATCCCCCCCCTGATCAAACGCATCAAAACCGTGTACGGATCGGGCTATCGGCTAGACGAATAACCCCCACCTCGTTTATTGTTTTACCGGCTGCTTTTGGGATTGTTCACAAACTCCACCACCAGCCGAATTTTCCCCCGCCCTTTTTGGGGCTTCCGACCGTTGATCAAGGGGGCGTATTCGCCCAGACCCACGGCCGTCAGGCGGCTGTCGGCAATCCCGGCATCCTGGCTCAAGGCATCCACCACGGCGGCCGCCCGCAGCGAGGTAAACTTCCAGACCGTCATCCCTCCCTTCCCCGCAATCAATCCCCCATGGGCTTCCACCCGAATGCGGTTGTTCACCTCCACCATCAATTGGGCCAAGTCTAGTAGCCTACGGCGGCCAGGGGGGGTCACTTCGGTCCGCCCGGGCAAAAACAGCAGCGACTCGTCCAACGTAATGACCAGTCCCTCTTTCTCCGACAAGGTGGCGCTGCCCAGGTCATCCATGCCCCCGTCTCCCAGCATCTCGGTGGCGCTCTCCAACAATTGTTGCAGTTCCTCCGGATACGGCATGGTGGGGGGAAGAATCCGGGCTCCCTCTCGTTCATCAAAGGGGTTTTTCCCCCCCCCCATGGAAATCCCCAGGGAAGCCGCCAGCGCTGAATACTTGGCCGCACTGGTGGAACTCATGGAATACAACACCACGAAAAAAATCATCAACAGGGTGATGAGATCGGCATAGGTCAACAGCCAACGCTCGTGGTTCGGCTCTTTCTCTTCTTTATGCTTTTTTTTCGACATACACCCGTGACGTGAAAAAAATGATCATCTGGAAAACGTCTTGAGATCTCTGCATAACCTATTTTTTCCCCCTTCCCCCTGCCCTCTTTTCACGGAAAAACCCGGATCAAGCAAAAATCCCGTCTTTTGTTTTGATGCTATTTCGAGCCGGGGGAAGCCATCTGCATCCGCTCGGTGGGCGACAGGAACGACTTCAGTTTTTCCTCCACCACCCGGGGGTTGGCCCCCTGTTCAATCAGCAACACGGCTTCAATAATCATGCTGAACCGCATGGATTCTTCTCGATCCAACGCCTTTAATTTCGCGCCCGCGGGCAGCCAAAACACGTTGGCCGAAGCCACGCCATACAACGTGGCGATGAACGCCACCGCGATGGCCGGCCCCAAAGAACCCGGATCGCTCAGGTTCCCCAACACGTGCACCAGCCCCATCACGGTTCCGATAATGCCCATGGTGGGGGCAAAACCACCGGCTGACTCAAACATCCCGGCCATGGTTTTATGCCGCTCGTTGGTGTGTTCCACGTAGGTGTCCATGATGTCCCGGATCATTTCACGCTGCACCCCGTCGGTCACCAATTGCAATCCAATCCGGGTTAATTCGTCCTCCGCTTCCCGGGCATGGCGTTCCAAGGCCAGCACGCCCTCCCGCCGCACCAACGCCGATGTATCAATAAAAAAGAAAATGAGAGAAGCCGCGTTATGGTGGGGTTCCGAGAACACCTTCCGCAGTACCGCGGGGAACCGTTTGAGATCGGCCATGGTATGGGCCAACCCCACCGCACCCAGGGTTCCACCAAACACAATCATGGCCGCCGTATGTACGAACAACGCGCCAAAGTGGCCGCCTTCCAGCAGAAAGGCCCCAATCAACATGAAAAAGCTCATGATCAAAAAGCCTAACCCGATCATATCACGCACCCTTGAAGAGGAAAAAGGAACAATACATGAATGATAACAACGGATTTCATGTCTTTAAAATAGATATTCCCCCCTGACGGCCCGAATTGATCTCCTGGTCAGGAATATAACGCATTTTCCCCGGGCGCAAGAGGATAACGAAAAAAACGATCTTTCAGGCAATCCCCCTGGACCCCGTTGAAATACAGGCTTCGTCTATGACCCCCAACCCAACCGTTTTGGGTTTGCTTCCTGCCATGTTATTGTGAAAAGATTTACTTTCACCCATAAACAATTTTTGGGGGGTGTTTCCTCAACAAAATTTCTATCCACGGGAATCGTTCACCCCTGATGCTCTCCAATATCCCGCACAGGATTTGACCACCGTGTTACGAGTCCTCAAGCCATAAACACCGAGACCCCATGAACATTGCCCTGGAAATCACCGCCACCGCCACCGCGAAGGGAGTGGGCATTAACCGTTACGTGCGCAAACTTACTGAAGGGTTGGTGGCCCAGGCTCCTTCCCTGGGAGATCACATTTCCTTGGGTTGCCGGTTTTCCCGATTCAAAAATCGGCAATACCTTCCCCATTATCCAGGCGTCAAAAACTTTTGGATTCAAGAACCCGTTTGGCCGCCTCTCCATCCCTGGCAGGTGGTGCATGGCACCGATGCCCGCGTGCCCGCTTGGCGAAACGTGGCCAGGGTGGCCACCGTGCACGATATGACGATCTTTTTGTTTGAGGGCCTTTCCACCGTGCCCTTCCGGGAAAAAATGCGCGCGGCCAACCTGCGGTTAGCCAAAATCTGCCATCGGTTAATCGCCATCAGCCAGTCGACCAAAGAAGATTTTCTGCGGTTTATTGATTTTCCCCCAGAGCGAATATCCGTTACGCACATGGCGGTGGACCCTCACTTCCAGCCCATGCCCCGCGATGAGGTACGGGCGGTGCTGGACCCCTTGGGCCTCCCGCCCCGTTATTTGTTGTTTGTGGGAGAAATTTCCGCCCGGAAGAACATCATTGGCTTGGTCCAAGGGTTTGCCGCCAGCCGCTTGGCTCAAGACACTCCCCTGGTGCTGGCTGGCAGGCCCGGCTTTGGTTTTGCGGAAATCCAACCCATTTTACAGCCCCATGTAGACGCCGGGCGGATTCGGATGTTGGGGTATGTGGCCGACAGCGTGCTGCCCGCTCTGTACGGCGGGGCCGAAGCATTTTTGTTTCCCACTTTTTACGAGGGATTTGGCATTCCCGTGGCAGAAGCCCTGGCCTGCGGAACACCCACGGTGGGCGGCAACCTGGGGGCTGTGCCTGAGGTGGCGGGTGGCCATGCGGTTTTGGTGGACCCCCACAGTGCTCAAGACATTGCCCGGGGAATTGAGAAGGCCGTGGGCTTTACCCCCCAGCAGCGGGCGGCCGCCAGCCAATTTGCTCGAAAATACACTTGGCAGGCCACAGCGCAGGCCACCCGGCAGGTGTACCAGCAGGCCTGGGAGGATTTTCAAAGTTGAGGGGAATGGGGGCAAATCCCCCCAGTAAAATCATCTGACTTCCTCTGGCCCTGGCTCGGCGCCCCTACCCGCCTGGTATTGCCGCTTTAAAAAATCATCCGACACCGCCAATTCCGCCTGCAACCACCGCCGCAAAGGGTCTATCCGGGGGTCGCCGGGGGCTTTGATCAGCAGAGAGTCACCAGGTTCCCCCTGCCAGCGGTACAGGTCCCACCCACTTCCACGGGAAATCACGCTCCCCTCCGGCCCCACGGCCATCCAGCCTTCATCCATCACCCGGTGGCCAGGGGGCAAATTTAACAGGTTGGCCCCCAACGCCGTGTAACGCTGCCCAGACAGCGCCAAATGATACAACGTGGGGAGAATATCTTGGTGATTCCCCAACACGTTGGTGTTTACCCGTTTCGGCCGAAGAGCGGGGGGAATGTACAGATAAAGGGGAACCCCCCGCCATGCCATGGCTTCTTCATCTTTGAAGTCTACAATACCCCCAAAGTTATGATCCCCCGTAATAGCCACAATGGTGTGGCTGCCCAAGGGCGAGGCCTTCAAGCGGTTGAGAAACCGTCCCAACATCCGGTTGCTGTATTGAAACGACCGAAACCGCTGGGCCACGATGTCTGCGCTACCCGTGAGGCGAGACTGTAAGGCGGGGGGAACCTTCAACGGCAGGGGTTGATAGTCCGGGGGAACCTCGTAGGGTGGATGATTGGTGGTGGAAAGCGCCATGATAAACATGGGCTTTTTGGCCGACCGCAGCCGGTGGAAGGTGTAATCCCACAACCATTCGTCATACACCCCCCAGGTGTGGGTAAACCGCTCTGGGTCGGGGCGCAGTGTCCTGGCGATTTCCTCCTGCCCCTTGACCTCGGAAAACCCCTGCCTTGGAATATAGCGGTCGATGTCGCGCCAGCTTTCGGTGCCCCCATACACAAACAGGGTATCGTACCCCTGCCGCTGAAAGGGCAGGCCAGCCCCGGTCTCTAACGATGTGTACATGTACCGGCTTTCTTGCAAATGTGGCAGACCGGGCAGATATGGAAGATTGCTGACCAGGGTGTTTAGGCTGACAATGGTTCCGTTGCCCCCGGGCAAAAAGCGGGAAAACAGCAAATCCGATTTCAGGTGGGGCCCCAATTCTCCGTCCAGATCAAAATCTGGCCCTTGGAACCCCCGCCACCAACTGCCCCAACTTTCCACCACCAGCAGCACCACATGGGGACGCAGCTTTTCCGCAAGCGGATTGACCGGGGTGGTCTTCTCCAGTGACTTTTCCGGGTCATCGCCAATGGAAGCCAGCGGCTTCCCCAGAAAATCGGCATAGGCTTGTGCCACCTGCCCCCCATACCCCATGGCGGCCACCACATCGGTCTCAGCGTTTCCATTTTCCAACCGCAGCCCCACCGCCCGGGCCAAACTGAACACCCCGTTGAAGGCCACTTGGTTAACAAACAAACTGGGAGAAATGGCCGCGTCCATCTGATTCAACGGATACATGCCAAAGGACCCCCGCCCCCCGGCGGAGGTCACCAACAACACCAGCGGCACCGCCATCCTCCGCCCCCAGCTCCGCTGCCAACGAGTGCTATTGTGTACTCCTCCCGCTTTCACCGGTTGAGCCGGGCGCAGCAGTTTGCCGGTTCCCCAGACCAAACCCCAGCCATACCCCCCGGCCAGCAGGAAAATCACCGGCAGGTTGTAGTTCTTCCAAAACGTTTGCATCAAAGCCAGGGTGTCATCCTCCCACAACCCAAAGATCATTACGTTGTAATGATCTTGAAAGTAGGAATAAAATCCCATGTCTCCCGCCAAAATGGCACTCACCGCCCCATAGACCCCCACCAAGTACCAGCGGGCGGCCCGCCGCCACAGCACCCACCCCAGGGGCTTGCCCCAGGCCTGAATCCCCCACAACCCCAGCAATGGAATCACGTTCAGGTAACAGATCACCGCCAGATCAAACCGAAACCCCATCCAGAAGGCCCGGAGCAGATACTCCATCAGCACGGGCGTTTGATCCGGGGAGGAGAAACGCCAAGCAAATCCCGCGCGAAACAGGGTCATCACCCCTAAAAACACCACGCCCAACAACACCAGAGGCCCAATCACATCCAGCATTCGCTCCGGCCCCTCCAAGGGGCCTGATGTGGGATGGGGATTGGCGCTGGGATTGGCGCTGACTGGAGAAACCGAGGGAAGAGGCTGGATATCCATGGGATTCACCAGAACAACGGGATAAGGGAATAAAGGGAATACGGAAGTGTTTAGAGAAGAACGGACAGGGGGATCGTTTGATTGGGGCCATCCCCCACTCCCCAATGAAACAGATGAAAACCTGATCTTTCGATATATTTTGCCTTCATCCAGAGTAAATGGCTACCCAAACGAAACGGGGGTTGATCTCTCTCTGGAAAGCAGATAATAACATGAAAGGCGCCTGACAAGCACCTCTCGGGCCAACGGAACGGCCTGGGCTGGAAACCATGGAAAGGAGACCGCCGCATGATCGACAAAGATGCCGTTCGGATTGTGGAAGCCATTTTGTTTGCCTCCCCCGACCCCGTTCCCCCCAAGCAAATCGCTGAAGTGCTGGGAACCGGGCCCGCCGGAACCCCCTCAGACAACGACATCTCCCCCCGAAAAATTTCTGGGTTCGTGGACCAATTGAACGCGGAGTACGAATCCACTGGCCGGGTGTTCCGCATTGTGGAGGCGGGAGGCGGCTTTCAAATGCGCACCCTGCCCCTGTACAAAACCTGGATCCAAAAGCTGGAGCCCCTGAAGCCGGTGAAACTGACCCAGGCGGCCCTGGAGACCCTGGCCATCGTGGCCTATCATCAGCCGGTCATCCGGGCCGACATCGACCACCTGCGGGGGGTAGATTCCTCTCACAATTTGCGGGGGCTGCTGGAAAAGAAATTGATCCGCATTTCCGGCAAAGACACCTCCCCCGGCCGGCCCATTCTTTACGGAACCACCAAAACCTTCTTGTCTTTGTTCAACTTGAACGACATGAAGGATCTGCCCACCATCGAAGACTTGGACCTGCCCGTGTTGCCGGAACGGGTGGAGCAGTTGTCGCTGGAAGCCAGTTAAGCAAGAAGACAAGAAGACAAAAAAAAAGGGGGGATGCCCATCCCCCCTCTCGCGTACAAACACAATCTTATTCAATTCTACAACCTATACAGCTCTACAATCCTCCCTTTGTTTTTTCATCGTCCAGGCTCACCTCGGCCACGCCATTCGGCACAATGGTAAAGGCTCTGGCCACTTTGTCCTCCACCTTCAGGTAATAATGCCCCTCGGGCAACAGCAGCCATTTCCGGCGGTCTTCCTCCGTCAGGTAGGTCAGCCAATCTCCCCGCCCCCGGCGAAGTTGAAAAGCCAAGCGGTTTCCCGCCCCAAATCCACTCACCGAGGCCAAGTCCAGTTTCAGCAACCCCGTATTCACCAGGGGGGCTTTGGAAACGTCGATCAGATGGGGCTCTTCCGTTGAACTCAACGACCGTTGAATCACCGGGGCCTGCTCCACCAAGTAGAACCATTGGTTGATGAACGTCATGTCGTCTTGATCTTGGAACCGGGAGAAATCCACCCGCAGTTGTTTGGCAGCCAACAGGCGCAGGGTTTCTTGGGGAATGTCTAAATAGGCCAGGTTGGCCGGCATGGAAGCCCGCTTCGTATCTCCCGCGCAGGTTTTAAACTCCAGGTCCAACCCCCGCCCCGCCCGGGCATAGGCTCCGTTGAACACGTCCCGATCCCACAACTCCAGCCGTTCCCGCACTTCCGGCCCCGGAAGGTAGGTGTACACGCCCCCCAGATACAAAGCCCGTTTGCCCACCTTGGCCATCAACGCGATCATCTTCATGTCTTGCCGCACAATGGCGGTATTCACCAGGGCATGGTAGGCCGCCTGGTCGTAAGGCGCCTGAGACAACACATCCAGGGCGGCCCCATCCATCTCTTTTTGCGAGCGACAATACCCGCCTTGGGCCAACAAGTTGTTCAGGTTCCGTTCCGCCAGCCGCAGTTTTTGGGCGTCAAATTTTTTCTTAAACTTATAGGTTGGGCGTTTTTCCGTATCGTCTTTCTTCAACGCCGCTAGGTCAATGTCACCCCCCGTGGATTCTTCTTCTGGGGCCGTGGTGTCTTCTCCTCCCTTGTCAGGTTCTCCTTCTTTGGGTTTGGCCGCGGTCTCTTTGCGGCGGGTGGAAAACACTTTCAGGGGATACACCATCAGCCGAATTTCCGTGCCGATGGACCCGGTGGCCAATACTTTTCCATCCGGCGAGACGGCCAAAGCCAGCAGTTGCTCCCGTTCGCCGCTGATGGTGCGGATAAACTTGGCCCCCTGCACATCCCACAGTTTCACGGTTTTGTCGCGAGACAGGGAAATCAGCGAACGGCCATCGGGAGAAAATCGCACCGCCGACACGATAAAGTCATGGCCCTCCAGCACGCCCGTCTCCTGACCGGAACTGGTCTTCCATAGCCGCACCAGGCCGTCTTTCGAAGCGCTGGCCAACAGCCCCCCCAGGGGGGAGAAGCGCAGGTCTCGGATGCCCTGAGGATGGGCCTTCCACCCCCGCAGGGCCTTGCCAGAATCCACTTGCCATATCCTCACCTCGCCGTCGTCTGCGCCGGTGGCGAATTCTTCGCCATCGGAGGAAAACGCCACGGCGGTCAGTTGATCGTTCCCCCCCACGTCTCGCCGAAAGGGCGCCCCGCTGGCCAGGTCCCAAATCACCCAGGCTTTATCCGAGCCCACCGATATCATCAGGGGGCGGTTGGGGTGATAGGCCAAGTCGTTCACCTTGCCGGTGTGGGCCTGAATCGTCCGTTCCACCTGACCGGTTTGGCTGTTCCAAACGCGAATCATGCCATCGGCCCCCCCGGTGGCGAAATGCAGGCCGTCTGGAGCGTATCGAACCACCTGGGGCTGGTGGTTGTCGGTGGAGAAGCTTCTCGCCATTTTGCGAGCCTGCCAATCCCACACCTTCACGGTCTTGTCCATGGAGACCGAAACCAACTCCCCCCCCGACGCCGGAGAAAAATCTAAAGACACCACCGATTGGGCATGCCCAGACAGCCCGGCCAAAAACGTGGACTTATCTAGTTTCCAAGAGCGGGCCATTTCCGCGGGGTAAGCCGCCAAAATCCGCTTTCCGCTGGTGGCCAGCCGCATGGTGGTCACCTTTCCGTCCACCAAGTTCAGCTCTTGCAAAATGGCGCGGCTGGTCATGGACCAAATGCGGATGGTCTGGTCGTGGGATGAGGAGATCAACCATTCTTCGTTGGGGTGAAAGGCAAAGGCAGAGACCGCCTTGGTGTGCCCCACCAGGGTGGCGGCGTCGGTTTGCTTGGGGTCTTCCCAGTTCCACAATTTAATGGTGCCGTCGGCAGAGGACGACGCCAGAATGGAGGGTTTGAAATGAAACCCCACCTGGGTAATGGCCCCGGTGTGGCGGCTCAGCACCACCAAGGGCTTTCCCTTGGCCCAGTCCCACACCTTCACCGACCGGTCCTTGCCGCCGCTGGCCAGCCGCTGGCCGTCTGGGTGAAAGGCCAGGCTGGTCACATCCTGATCGTGGGCTTGAAACCGCCCCAACTCCTTGCCCGAAGCCGCGTCCCACACCAGCACCATGCCATTGGCACCCCCGGCTGCCACAACGGACCCTTGAGCATCCACCGCCACGGCGGTCACCGCCGCCCCCAGCCCCTTGAACACCTGGGTGGCTTCCGAGCGGGTGGTGTCCCAGGCCATCACTTGGTTGTCTTGCCCGCCGGTGAAAATCACACCCCCTTTGGGGTGGTACACCGCCACCACGGCCTTGTGGTCGCCGGTGCGAATGTCGCGCACCAAACGGCGGTCCTCGGCCTCCCATACCCGCAGGGCGTGGGTGCTGGCCAGGGTAACCAGGTAACGGTCATCGGGAGAAATCAGCACGTCGAACACCGGCCCCTTGGGCAGGCGCAGGGTGTGCTCAATGATGTATTCTTCCTTCCCGCCCCCTTCTTGTTGGGGAAACACTGGCCCGGCGGCCAGCAGCACCGCCGCCAGCCCCATCAGGCACCGTTGCAGGGCACCTGGGCGGCCGGAAGAGATAGGGGAGAATCGGGTCATCGCCACGGGGAGTTGGGGTTTCTGGGGTTGGATCCCATCTTTTCAATTCAACATATTCAATATCCCAGACCAATATGCCAGAACTGGGCCTTTCAATTCCACCCCAACCGGAAACAGTGGCGCCCCCCACCGGTCAATGATAGTCTATTTCCATACCCATCACCCCAGACGTCCTGCCCTCTGTTTCCGTCATGAACGACCCCAAACAACTCCCCCCCCCAGACGGTTCACCGGATGATCCGGCCCTTCCTCTCACGGCCCACTTGATTGAGCTGCGCCGGCGGCTGATCGTTGTGTTCGCGGCTTTGCTGGTGGTGTTCGGCTTCACGCTGAGTTTCAGCGCCGAGTTGATGGAGTTCATTAAAAAACCCGTGCTGAAATACGTCGACAAGTTGTCGTTCGATACCCTCAGCGATCCGTTCTTCGCCCAGGTGACCCTGGCCTTCTACGCGGCATTGTTTCTCACCTTTCCGGTGGTCATTTGGCAGGCGTGGCTGTTTCTCCGCCCGGCCCTGTATAAAAAAGAACGCCGGGCGGTATGGCCCTTCCTGTTGTTTTCCTACCCCCTGTTCGTGGGGGGAGGGGTGTTTGTGTATATGGTGGTGTTCCCCTTTGGGTTCGACTACTTCATGAATTTTGACCCCACCCTGGTGCCCTCTTTGAGGATTGGGGATTACATGGCCAACACCGTGCAGTTCATGTTTATGTTCGGCTTGGTGTTTGAACTGCCCCTGGTGGCCCTGTTGCTCACCCGCATGGGGCTGATTACACATACCTTTCTCAACCGCAACCGCCGCTACGCCATCGTCATTATTTTCGTGGTGGCCGCCATTCTCACCCCCCCCGATGTCATCAGCCAGCTGCTGATGGCCATTCCACTGCTGGTCCTGTATGAAGTGAGTGTGGTGGTGAGTTGGCTGGCCCGCACCCCGCCCACGGAAACCCGCCTAGAAAACAAATAGCACCTTCAGCCAGAGCAAGCCCATGGACACCCCGGCTTTTCTGAAACGGCTGCAACAAGAACTGCCCCGCTGGGAAGCCGCCGGGCTAACTCAACCCCAACACCGCCAAGCCATCCTAGACATGGCCGGGGGAGCCCCGCCCCAACCCAAAGCCGGGGAAACCGCCCGCCCCTGGCACCAAGAAAACAAACTGACTCTGTTTTTTTACGTGGCTGGGGCCTTGATGGTGGGCACCGGGGTGTTGTTGTTTTTCGCGGCCAACTGGCCGTTGATGCCCAAAGCCGTGAAAATGGGCGTGCTGTTTGGGGCCCTGTGGGCGTCTCTGGCCGGGGCAGGGCTGGCCTTTCGCCGCAACCCCAGCCACCCCCTGGGCCATGGCCTGCTGCTGCTGGCGGCCCTGCTGTATGGGGCCGACATCATGCTGGTGGCCCAGACCTACCACATCGAATCCCGCTTTCCGAACGGCATTCTGGCCTGGGCCGTGGGGGCCCTCACCGCGGCGTGGCTGTTCCGCAGTCAGCCGGTGATGATACTGGCCCTGGGGCTTTCCCTCACCTGGACCCTGTCTGAATACTTCGCTTACGATGTGTATTTCCATTGGCCGTTCTTGTTGCTGCAGGTTTTCATCTGGCCGCCCATCCTGCGCCATGGCTGGGTTCCGGCCCGCCGGGCGGCGGTGGGGTTGTTTTTGCTGTGGGCTATCCTTCCCCCCGATTTCTCTTGGTTTTGGACGGATAGATCCATCCCCTGGTGGGATCGTTTCCCCTGGAATCCCCTGACGGCGGTGGTGCTTCTGGCTGGCCTCGCCTGGTTCCGTCGGCAGCAAGTCTTCCTGCTCACCGCCCTGGTGTTCTCTGCTCTATGGATGATCTATCTGCATTCCATGTGGCATGAAGGGACATCTCTGGCGGGGATTCGGTTTCCCTGGCCTTGGCTGTTCCTGCCCATATGGGGGGCCCTGCACTTGTTGGCCCGGCGGGCCGACAACCAATCTTGGTATTCCGAGCCCAGAATCACTCGGGGAATTTCAAGCGTTTCTTTGGGCAGCAGCACCGTTTCGTGGGGAGTCTTTTCTCTGTGGACCTTCATATCGGTCTTCACGCTGAACGACATGAGCGGAGATATCTTCGAATTCACCTGGGGCGATTCTCCCCGCTTTTGGCTGGGTTTCTGGATTCACCTCATCCGGGTGGTCTGGCTGTCGGCAGACAGGACCTCTCTCCACTCCAGGGAACTGTTATTTCTCCATGGCGCGCAGGTATTGGTATTTGCCTGGATTCTAAGCTTCGGGGGAAACCACGACGGCATCACGTCTCCCCCGAATATTCCCGTGCTGGTCACCCTGCTCTTTGTGGCGGGTGTGGCGTTGGCGGGCTGGCGCTACCAGCGCCGCCAAGGTGGATCGGTGGGTGGGCTTGCCCTCAGCGCCGCCCTGGGGCTGACCGCCGCCGGAGGTTTGTCTCTGACGGAAGCCTATCAGCGGGAACCCCTGGGAAAATGGGCCGCCGCCGGGGTGAACGGCCTGCTGTTCGGGGGATTGGTTTGGCTGGTAATGGCCGGGACCATCCGCAGAGACAAGGCTTGGATGAACATCGCCTTTGCCGGTCTGGCAGTGCTGATCGTCACCCGCTATTTCGACACGTTCTTCACCATGCTGTACCGCTCCTATGCCATGATGTCGGCCGGAATCGTGTTGTTCGCGGGGGGCTGGATGCTGGAAAGAATTCGGCGCAGACTGCTGGCCCTGATGGACAACCCCCCAAACACCACGCCTAACCTCCGGAGGAACGCCCCATGAACCTGCGAGAATGGTATTTGGCTGCCTATCCACAATGGGAAGCCCGGGTGGTTGGCTTACGGAGCAAAATTCCCCTGTGGGCGGCCATGGGGGCCCTGACGGCGGGGATGACCCTGGTTCCAGGGAGCATGATTGTGCAAAAGCAGCGGGTGTTAAACACCGGCACCCCGGTGGTGCTGGAAACCCTGCCCATTGACCCACGGGATCTGTTCCGGGGAGATTACGTTCGGCTCAATTATCATATCCATCTTCTGAACACTGCGGCACTGGCCGGAGACGATACGTTTCAACGGCATCAGGCCATCTATGTGGTGCTGGAACCCCAGGGCGAATTTTGGAGACCCACAGCGGTGTGGAACCAACACCCTGGCATCACGCCTGGGCGGGTGGTGATTCGGGGAGAAGTCAAAGAGGAGGATAGGGCCACATGGGTAAGTCGGGAGAACATGACCCCCCAGGAATGGGCCGAAGTGCCAGAGGAAACCAAACAAGACTACGCCAAAAGCAAAAACCCCCAGTGGAGAACCTTTCAAGTGAAACGGGTCCGGGTGGTCTATCACATCGAAAATTACTTCGTGCCGGAAGGAGAAGGCCGGGTGCTGGAAAGGCCCAATCTGGGAGAAAAAGTCTCTCTGCGGGTGGTGGTGGATGACAAGGGCACGGCCGCCATTCAACAGGTGTTGATCAACGGCCAGCCCCGCTACACCGAAACGCTGTGGTAAGCGGGGCCCGTCGTTCCCGCGTTAGGCCCGCTTGCGCTGGCCCCAGGCGGCAATGCCGCCTTGCAGGCTTTTCACTTGGTTAAACCCTTTGCCCTGCAGAAACGCCGCCATCTGCATCGACCGCACCCCGTGGGCGCAGTAGCACAAAATGGGGGTTTCTTTGTCCCATTTCTCCAGCATCTCTTTCATCAAAGCATCGTTCAGTTTCAACGCCCCTTGAATCATGCCGGTGGCCCATTCCGAGGGGCCCCGCACGTCTACCAGCTTGGGGGGGTTGTCGGACGACAACATTTGCTGGGCTTCCTCAGGGGTGACATTCATGGCATTTTTAAACAATCCAAACATGGGATATCCTCTCGTGAAGGGTGACAGGGTGAAACAACAGCCCGTGGGCCTGATGTTTTAAGCATTCCCTCGCCGGAGGATTTCCTCCGTGACAGAATCACACTTGCGTGAAACGATGCCCGTGAACGAGTTGGCCTCCCCCCTTCAGTGGTTCCCACCCCCGGCCAGCCAGGCGGCCCTTGTGGAACAAACCCTGCGAGACGCCCTGACCCAGGGGCTTCCCCTGGCCTTTCCCACCGAAACCTATTATGCCCTGGGGGGCAACGCTCTATCGGCAGACCTCACCGCCCAGGTGTACCGGTTGAAGAGCCGCCCTCCAGACAAAGCCCTGCCCCTGCTGATTCACGGCCCCACCATGCTGGATGACTTGGCGGCGGAGATTTCACCGGAGGCCCAACGGCTGATGGAGCGGTTTTGGCCCGGCCCCCTGACCTTGGTGCTTCCGGCCCGGCGGGGCCTGCCCCCCCACCTGGCAGGGCCAGAGGGCACCCTGGCCCTGCGCTGGTCGTCGTCTCCGGTGGTGGAATATTTGCTGGCCGTGGGAAAGGTGCCCTTGGTGGGCACCAGCGCCAACCTGTCGGGGGAACCCCCAGCCCTGACCGCCGAGGAAGTCATCCGAGCCTTTCCCCAGGGGTTGGCCATGGTGTTGGCCATGGGGATGGCCAATGTATTCGCCAAGGGAACAGGCCAAGACTTAACCCCCAGCCAAGCGTTTCCCCCACCCTCTACCCTGGTCTCCGCCGTGGGGCCGTCCCTCCAGCTGCTCCGTCCGGGGGCCATTCCCTGGGAAGCCCTGCTGGCCGCCCTGGATTAACCCAGTTGTTTGGGATAATCCAAGTCTTCCGGCTCATCATCCTGGTCATCATCCTCTTCATCGCTGGGCTCCTCGCTGTGCCCTGACCCGCCAGAAACCTCCTCCACCACAGTGATTCCCTCTCCTTCCTCGCTCTCTTCGTCGTCATCACTTTCTTTGGCGCTTTTGGCAAAGGCCGTCAGCTGGGCCATGGCCTTGGCATACAGGGTTCCTTCCGGATAGGTTCCCTCCGGGCCCAGTTCTCCCGCGGGCAACCCGGTCATCAACGCCACGCCTTCCTCCACCCGGCGGATGGTGTAGATGTGGAATTTTTCGTCCTTCACGGCCTGGATGATGTCGTCGGACAGCATCAGGTTCACCCGGTTGGTGTAGGGAATCATCACCCCGCACCCCGTGGGGAACCCCGCGTCTTTCACGAACTCATAAAATCCCCGCACTTTTTCGTTCACCCCCCCAATCGGCTGAATTTCTCCGTGCTGGTTCATGGACCCGGTCACGGCAATGTTCTGCAGCACCGGCACCCCGCTCAAGGCCGACAGGGTGGCCAAAAACTCCGCCACGGTGGCCGAGTCGCCCTCGATCAAACCGTAGTTCTGCTCAAAACAAATCGACACCGACAGGGCCAGGGGGTTCTTTTGGGCGAACAGTTTGCCCAGGTATCCGTTCAAGATCAGCACCCCTTTGGTGTGAATGCGGCCCGACAAGTCGGCCTCCCGCTCGATGTTAATCAACCCCGCCCGGCCCGCGTAGGCTTGCGCTGTGATGCGGGTCGGCACCCCAAACATGGTCTGCCCCACCTGATACACCGCCAACCCGTTCACCTGCCCCACCTTGCCGCCCTCAAAATCCAGCAGAATCGTTCCCTCGCGGATTTCCCGCTTCACCAGTTCTTCTATTTTGCTGTGGCGAAAGTCTCGGTTGTCCAGGGCCTGGGCCACCACCGCCCGGTCCAAAGACGTCTGCCCTTCCAGCCGGGCCAGGGTGTCGGCCTCGGTAAGGATGTCCATGATTTCGATCATCTGGGCGCTCAGGCGGTTTTGGTGGCTCACCGCCCGCCCCGACTCCTCCACCAGCCGGGCCACCGCCCCCGCTTCCAGGGGCAGCAAGTTTTGCCGCTGGCTCTGGTACAACAGGTAATCCACATAGTGATCCATCAGGGCCGGGGTACGGGCCAGGGTGCCTGAAAAATCCGCCTGAATTTTAAACAACCGGTCAAACTCATCGTCCACCACCCGAATCATTCCAATCAGGTCTTCGTCCCCAATCAAAATCACCTTGGTGCGAAATTCGATCAGTTCAGGTTCCATGTGCGAGTGGGAGCGCAGGCCGTACTCGGCCAGTTGGTCTTGCAGCTTGATCCGCCCGGCCCGCAGGGCCCGTTTGAGAGCCTGATAGGCCATGGGCTGCTGAACCAAGTCAATGGCCTGCAAAATAAGGTAGCCCCCCGAAGCTTGCAGCAAAGACCCCGCCCGGATCTGAGAGAAGTCCGTCTTCAACACCCCGTGCTCCTCCGTGTAGTCCACCCCGCCAATCAAGTTCACATAGGTGGGAGAAAGCTCCACCACCATGGGGGCGTGGTTTTCCCCGGAGCGGTCCACCAAAATATTCAACCGGCTGTTCTTCAAAAACTGCTGGCGGAGCGCCTGCACCTGCATTCCCCCAAAGGGGGTCGACACAGCGCTTTCCGCCAAAAACAGAAACCGCTTGTCCACAATTTCTCGCTCTAGTTCTTCCAGAAACTGCCCCAAGGGGGGGGTCTCCTCCAGCAGCTTCCGCATCCCGCTCACGTACTCGCGCACCAGGGCCGACACCTGCTGCTCGATGAAGGCATCAATGGTTTCTCGTTTTTCTCGGTCCAGCGCCAGCAGTTTGGGGTTCACCTCGGCCATTTTGCCCAGCAGCTCTTTTCGCCGTTCATCAAACCGCTGCCGCTCCTCCACCGTCAGGCTTAGGTATTCCTCCTCTTTCATGGGGTGCCCATCCACCAGGGGAATCAAGTTCACCCCCGTGCTGGTGGTTTGCACCACCATGCCCAAACTTTCGGCGAAGGTTTCCACCTCTTTGCTCAAGGCTTGTTCCTTGGCCTCCACGGCTTCTTTCATCCGCTGCACGTTGGCCTTCACCGCGGGCTGTTCCAGCAGGTTGGGAATCTGCCGGTCCAGCAACGAGAGCAATTCCTCGATGTAACGGTTCACCTGCTTGCCCTGGCCTGGCGAAAGGTACAATACCAGGGGGCGTTGGGGGTTGGTGTAATTTTGACGCAGGCAAATGTCTTGGCCGGGGGGTTCTCCCTGGGCTTTGTCTTCCACCAGCCGGTGGACCGTGGGGGTTTTGCCGCTGAGAGGCATGCCGGTCACGGTGATGTTGAACCGCCCCTCCTTCACCGCCAGCCCGAAGGCCAGGGCTTTCAGCCCCCGCTCCTGGCCGGGCAAGGTGGGGGCGGCCTGGGGCACCTTCCGCTGGCCGATTTGTTCTGGGTCACAAGCGCAGATCAGATCCGACCAACGCAATTCGGTGGGTTTTTCGGTCATGGGCCCCTGGGGAGATCGGGTTCTTTTGGTTAACCCATTATCTCATATTTCCACCCCCAATTTCCCTGCTCCCCCGGCATAAACACAACTGAATAAATCACCGATTTTCTGACAAGCACGGTTGTTGCATTAAATGCATTGACCCGGAAGGACAACTTCTGCCCCCAGAGACCATCGCCCACAAATAAAACCATGAAATCTAAAACATATCATCAGGTTATCTCAACACTCCGAAGCCTAACCCTGGGGTTGGGCGGGGCAGGAATGATCATGCTATGGACGCCAGGATGCTCCTCCCAGGAAGAAATCGCCCTCTCGGCCATGACCCATTTTCACAAAGGCGCCGATGCCCACCTGAAGGGGGACCAGCGGGGGGCCATCCGCCACTACAAAATGGCCCTGGAACTGGACGATCACGTTTACGAAGCCTGGTACAACCTGGGTCTGGCCTATTACCAAACCGAGAACTACGCGGAAGCCGAGATGAGTTTCCGCAAGGCCCTAGAGGTTCAACCCGACTCCCCCGATGCCCATTATAATTTGGCGTTGACCCTGGATCGGCTGAACCGGGTGGATGAAGCGGACCGCCAATACCATTTTTACCGCACCTTGATGGCCGCGGCGGCGGCCACCCCAGCGGCGGCGGCACCCGCTTTGCCCTGGGTCAACGCGCCGGCCGCCAAACCTGCCGTTCAACAAGCCCCCAAACCAGGCCGCCCCGATGCCGCCCCGGCTGGGACCCCGGCAGAGGCTACCGCTGGTCAACCCCCACAGTTAGACAAGCCCCCCTTGGGGCAGTCTGCTGCGCCGTCTTCTCAACCCCAGGCTGGCACCCCGGTTCGTCCAGGGCCCAGGCCAGGGGCCCAGGCCCCCAGGCCTGCCCCGCGGGCCACACCGCAGGCAGCCCCCAGGGCTTCTTCCTCTCAACCGGCTTCTCATGGAGCATCTGAAAAATGGTGGAACAAGGAGTTCCCGAATCCCTGATCCCAGGGCAAACTGAACCAAGTCTGCCCCCACTCCCCTCCCTGCACGGGGGCGGAGATATCCTGCGGCTGGATTTTTTAATTCAAAGCCTGGATCACCCGGATTCCCAGGTGGCCATGTGGGCCGCCTACACCCTGGTGGAACGCCACCAGGAACAGGTGCATTTGTTTTTGGACCGGTTGGTGGCCTCTCCCCTGGATGACGTGCGGGAGTCTGGGGTGAACTTGGCCGGAAAACTCCGGCTGTCGGCCTATGGGTTTCCTCTGCTGCGGCTGTTTCTCCAGGCCCAGGGTGAAATCAAAGCCTCGGCGGCGGCGGCCCTGGGGCGGCTGGCCTATGCCCCGGCGGAAAAGGCCCTGCTGGAATACTTCGAACAGTCGGTACTGCAAGCCGAGCGAAACCTGCCCGACCTGGAGGCGGCGGCCCAGGCCCTGCTAGACTTAAACCCCGAACGCCATTGGAAGCGGGTGGCCGCCCAGTTGGCCCCGGCCATCAAAAGTCACCCCCTGTTTACCAGCCTGTACCGGGTGCTCAGCCGCCACGCCACCACCGGCGAGCGGATGGCGCAACTGGCCCAGGCCTACCAATCTCCCCGCAAGCTGTTCCACGATTTCAACTTGGTGCGCCACCTGATGGAACTCACCGGAAGGCCCAACACCAGCCGCCACCTGCAGGCCCGCCTGAACCACGGGCTGACCCTGCCAGAAGCCTACCGGGAAGCCCTGGGGGTGCTGGGGCTGGACGAGGCCATGGCCCGCGCCGAAGAGGAAATCACCGCGCTGCGGGCCTGCGCCCCCACCGCCGAAGGGGTGGCTCATTTGTTGGAGTGCATTCCCCCCTTGCTGCGGGCGCTGCTGCCCGGAGACGAAGAAGCCGAACGCCTGATTCAACTGGCCAAGGGCTGCCAAGCCTGGACCGCCGAGTGGGACGAAGCCATTTTGAAAGTGCGAGAGATGGAATATCACTTTTTGGCCGCCCTGCCCCTCACCGCCGCCTTGAAACACGCCGAACACACCTGCCTGGAGAAACCAGAGGCCCACGCCCTCACCATCGCCCAAATTTATCGCTCTCCCATGCTGTCTCCCAGCTTCATGCGCCGGGTGCTGGGGCTGATGGCGGTTCCCACCCCCGACGGCCATGCTGAACCTGACGGAGAAGGCCCCCCGGAATGGCTGTGGGACGATGAAAAGGAAGCCCTGTGGAAACTGTTTTCCGGACAATTGGAAAAAGCCGATTATCCGTTTGAACAGGTGCTGCCCCAACCTTGGAATTATCAAATTCCCGGATTGATGGAGCGGCTGGCCCGCCTGCTGGAGCGACGGTTGCCCTACTTTTTAAACACCGGTCGGCGCAAGGCCGTGGATTACACCCTGGAGGTGCTGCGGCGTGCCGGCCAAGCCGATGCCGCTAGCCTGCTGGCGGCCCGGTTCGACCCCCTGATGATCCGCCACCGCCAAGCATTTCTGGAATTCATCAGCCACCTGCCAGACCGGCGGTTCTTGGCCCCCCTGGTGCGCCACACCCGAGAGTACGACCCGGACCAGGACCGGTTGATCCGATTCATCGCGGCCGTACACGGCCTGCAAGCCCCGGCCCTGCCCGAGCCCGCCCAGCCACGCCCCCTGGGGGCCAACCCCACCACCGCCCGGCTGGTGTGCCCCTCGTGCCATTCGGTTTACCATTACCTGCTGCAAGAGGTGTATGTTTCTTTAGACCGGGTGGAACAACGGCAAATCCCCCGGGAGGAAGACATTTGGCTGCCCGCCCCCCTGGTGTGCAAAAATTGCCACGAGACGGTTCCCTTTCATCCGGACCTGCCTTTTTTGCAGGAACTCTACGCCGATATTTTGAACATGCGGATGATTCACTTGAACCACCGCGACAACTCCGGCCCCAGCCACCTGCATCTCATCGCCTTTCCCCATTTGGACGGAAAGCCGGTGCATCCCGCGTTGTTCTTGGCGGACGTTCAGCAGGCCCTGGCTCACCCAGACAGCCTGACCCCCGCCCGCCGGGCACTGCTGCAAACCGAAGCCGGAAAACTCTACCTAGAAATGGGGAACCGGGAAAAAGCGCGGGAGGCCTTCCAAGACATTCTCACCGGATCGGAACGAAACCCCGCGGCGCTGTATCACCTGGGGCTCATCGCCTTCCAAGAGAAAAACCTCCACGACGCAAGAGTGTATTTCTCTCTGTTGGTGCAGTCGTGCGCCAGGGAGTCGTTTGAAAAAGACGCCGAGAACCCGGTGGACCTGGCCCAGCACTACCTGCGGCTGCTGGACCGCCCAGACTACAAGCGCACTCAGTTCCGGCTGATTTCTTCAGACCCTTCCCCCGGCTAATCTTCTGCCGGGGTATTCTTCTCTGCTTGTGATGTTCCCCCCCCGAGAAGCACCCCTCCCTGGCACCTTCGGTGCCTGTCCCTCCCCATCATGGAGGGGATGCCCGCAGGGGAGGGGTGCAAGGATGGGATGGCTTTTTCTTGCGGCAATTGAAAAGATGGACTTGGTTCTCTGTGTTCCCTCTCCCCCCAATGCCCAAACCACCCGGCCATGGCCGACACCCCCTGCATCTACCTGGATTACAACGCCACCGCCCCTTTGTGGCCAGAAGCCGCCCACACCCTTTCCCGGGCCGCCGCTGAGGCCTGGGCCAATCCTTCCAGCACCCACCGGCCCGGCCAGCAGGCCCGGGCTGCCCTGGAGGAGGCCCGGGGGGCCCTGGCCCGTTGGCTGTCCATAGAGCGTGCCCAGCTCACCTTTACCAGCGGCGGCAGCGAGGGCAACAACACCCTGCTGGGCTGGCTGGCCTGGGAACCCCGCCCTGTTCATCTGGTGATATCCGCCGTGGAGCATCCCTCGGTGCTGCGGGTGGCGGAGTGGCTGGAGAGCCGGGGGGTAGAAGTCAGCCGCCTGCCAGTGAACCCCCAGGGGCAGGTGATGGCCGACCGACTGGAAGAACTGCTGCGGCCCCACACCCGGCTGGTGAGCGTGATGACGGCCAACAGTGAAACCGGGGTGATTCAACCCCTGGGGGCTCTGGGGGCCCTGCTGGCCCGCCTGAACCAAGACCGCCCCCCCCAGCAGCGCGTCTGGTTTCACACCGACGCCGTCCAGGCCGCCGGGCGGATTCCCCTGGATTGGAAGGGCTGGGGGGTGGATGCCGCCACCCTTACTGCCCACAAAATGGGGGGGCCCAAGGGCATTGGGCTGCTGTGGGCCGCCCGTGAATACCCCTTCCACCCCTTGGTGCGGGGGGGCGGCCAGGAACGGGGCCGGCGCTCTGGCACCGAACCGGCTTACCTGGCGGCGGCCTTCGCCACGGCGGCGGAGCAGACCGCCCGGCACCAAACCGAATTCACCCAACGCTGGCGGGAATGGCGCGATGCCCTGGCCAGGGAGCTGGCCCAAGAGCCGGGGTTCTTCCTGGTGGGGGAACTGAGCGAGCGGCTGCCCAACACCCTGAACGGCGGGTTCGAGGGGGTTCCCTCCGATCTGTTGGCCATTCGGCTGGACCTGGCGGGGGTGGCGGTGTCCACTGGCTCCGCCTGCCAGTCGGGGGCGGCCCATGCCAGCCATGTGCTGGAAGCCATGGGGCTGCCCGAAGCCCGCCGCGAGGCCGCCATCCGCATCAGCCTGGGCCATGGCACCACCTGGGAACATTGCCAGCAAGCCGCGGAGATCATCCGCCGAGAGGCCGCCTTTTTACGGGGCTAAAAAATAGAGGTAAAATAGAGCATCGGGCTTATGACTATTTTAACCTGAAAGAAGCAAATCTTTTCTTAAAAAAGCAACGCCCCGTTTTTCGTCTGCTGTCCGTTTCCATGGAAAGCAGGGATAAAGAGAGTATAGAAACGCCTACATAACCAGGATTTTTGCTGTAAAAAGGGGAATGGGGGGCGAAGCCCCCAAAAGTCAGGGGGACGGGAACAAGGAAGAGAACTTGCGGGGCTCGGCTTAAGAATTCTTCCAGGGGGCCGATACTCTTGGTAGGCAGAACTTCCGTTCAGCCTTAAAGCCCCGATGGGGGCACGGGAAGGCAGGGAAGCTTTCTCATTCCACCGGCAGGGACGCCGGAGACCCGTATCCACGGGACATCTTTGCTCCCCTCCGGGAGGCGGACCCTCCCGGATGGTTCACCTGTGCTGGCCCATTGCTCCACACCCGATCGCAGGAGCCATTCCCATGGCCCATTCCATTCTTTCCTGGCTGAAACCCCTTTCTCGCGCCCTGGTCATCACCCTGGCCATGACCCTGATGCTGGCGCCCGCCGCCCAGGCCCAGCGCTACAAAAAGCATCGGAATTTCTACGACATCAAAGAGTTGCAAAAGTTGTTCGCCGTGGCCAGAGAATCGGGCCTGTCTCAAAAAGACATTGAAGCCATGGTGATTGAGGATAACGGCAAGGTCATTAACGCCTGGAAATACCTGCAAGACCTGCTGAAAGCGGAGAAAGAGAAGGAAGCCCGCCGCCAAGCCCTGCTGGCCAAACGCTATCTAAGCCCCACGGAAATCATGGACGAAATGGACCAGTCTCAGCCAGAAGATTTGACCCAACTGCGGGATTCGTTCAGCGTAAACCCCTAACCTAAACTCCCCGCTTTCCTGTTCGCCTTTTTTTCCCTAGAATAAGACTGGCCTTAAGCCTTGTTGGCTTACCGGGGAGGTTTCCCAGGCGAATTGAAAGCCCTGGGAATGCTGTTGATTTCTCCCATTTTCCCAACCCCCTGTGTTCCTTGTCGTGGATCCGATGACCACCCCCGCCCAGGCCGCCCAAGAACTTCCCCCGTTGGGCCAAACCTTAACCAGTTTGATTGGCAACACGCCCCTGCTGCGGCTGGCCCACCTGTGCCCGGCGGGGCGCCTGCTGGCCAAGGCCGAGTGGTACAACCCCGGTCAGTCGGTGAAAGACCGGGCCGCCTGGAACATCATTCACCAAGCTGAAGTGGCTGGCCGCCTGAAGCCCGGCATGGAGCTGCTGGACGCCACCTCTGGCAACACCGGTATTGCCTATGCCATGATCGGCGCGTCTCGCGGCTATAAGGTCACCCTGTGCATGCCCGCCAGCGTCACCCCCTCCCGGGTGAAAATCCTGAAAGCCTACGGGGCCGAGTTGATTCTGACCGACCCCGCCCTGTCTTCCGATGGGGCTATTTTGAAAGCTCGGGAAATGTACCGGGCCGACCCCGACCGGTTCTTCTACGCCGACCAGTACAGCAACGACAACAATTGGCGGGCCCATTTTCAATCCACCGGCCCGGAAATCTGGCAGCAAACCGAAGGGCGGATCACCCACTTCGTGGCCACCCTGGGCACCTCTGGCACCTTCATGGGGGTCAGCCGTTACCTAAAAAGCCGCAATCCGGCGGTTCAGGTGGTCGAAATCCAACCCGATTCCCCCTTTCATGGCCTGGAAGGCATGAAACATATGGAAAGCTCCATCGTTCCAGCGTTCTACGACCCCGCCTTGGCCGACCGGAAAATGACCGTGCGCACCGAACGGGCCTACCGGCGGGTGGTGGAAGCCTCCCGCCGGGAGGGCCTGCTGCTGGGCATCTCTTCCGGCGCTGCCCTGGAAGGGGCCCTGACCCTGTGCGCCGAGAACCCCCAGGGGGTGGTGGTCACCCTGTTCCCCGACAGTGGAGTAAAGTATTTGAGCGAACATTTTTGGAATGATACCCTGGAAGACATGACCCCACCCAGCGGAACGAAAACCCCGTAACTATTTTATTTCACTATCTTATCAATAACATACCAATACCCGGAGAACACCCATGACCGCCCGAATCGAAATCCCCTCGGCCCTGCAAAAATTTGCCAACAACCAAATGGACGTGGAAGTGGAAGGTCACAACGTACAGGAAACCCTGGAGAATTTGCTGAAACAACACAGCCAACTCCGGGATCACCTGTATGATGAAAAGGGGCGCATCCGCAGTTTCATCAACATTTATCTCAACGATGAAGACATCCGCTACACCGACAACCTAGACACCAAGGTGAAAGCGGGGGATGTCATCCAAATCGTTCCCTCCATTGCCGGCGGCCAGCAATAACGGCTGTTGGCCGCCCCCCCACGTTTGCCACGTCATTCCCCTCAAGTCTCTGACTCCGCACTGATTTTTTAAGAAAAGGTTTGTTTTTTCCCCCAAAGTCGGGTATAAATGCCTTCAGAACGACACCATGGAGAAAAAAAAGAACATGATGTGAAGGCAAAAGGGGTGAAATGGCCCGTTCTTTTCATAGCCTTGGGTGAGCCTCCCTTTCCGGGATGGCCATTGGGGACAAGGAATGCCCCACCCTAGCCAAGGACGGCCCCGCCTGCCAGGTTTTCGGAATACAGGCCAACGGGTCTCGCCAGGGTTTTTTCCTTCCGCTCTAAACCGCGGAAGCAGGGGGTTTGCCCTCTGAATCCTACATGGAGTCCGGCCTTGCAAACGAAAACCAAAACCGAGGCGCAGCTGCACCAGCTGACGGAAGGTTCCTACCTGTTTTGCTGCCCCCAGGGGAACATCCTGCTGGGCTGCCCCCCCGAAATCCTCAAACGGATTCTGGCCACTCACCTGCCCATGCCAGACACCGTGGTGGTGCCCCAGGTGCTGCACCACCAATCCTCTTCCCAGGCTTCCCTAGAATTCCCCCTGTATCACTTTCTGTTCGTGCAGCGGGGATTGGAGCGGAACCGCCAGTTCAGGGTCATTGCCACCCAGCCGCAATGCCGGGGGTTGAGCGAACTGTTACGCATTACCGTGGTGGGGCCCGATGCCGCCGAAATGGAAAAAAGCGGCCAAGATGCCGGGTTGTCGAAAGAGCTGTACCAGGAAACCCTGTTCATGGCCTTGAAAGACTCCAAGACCCGCCAGGCCTTTCCCATTGAGCACATGGTGCAATTCACTCCCCTGGAAAACGGGAAGCATTGTGAGGTGTATCCCAACCGGCAAAAGCTGCCCGCCTGCCGGGTGGAGCGGCTGGGGGACGCCAAGTTCCGCGTGCTGTATGGCGAAGACGCCTTCCTGGTGGATCTGGCCATCAAAGCCCCCCAAGAGCCCAACTACCCCATTCAGCACAAACCCCACCACCGCGCCAAGGGCGGTTTCAGCCTAACGGTGCTGGGGCGGTCCAATGGGTTTGACCCCAAAGACGGCGCCAATGGGTACCTGCTCGACCTGAACGGAAAACTGGTGCTGTGGGATTGCCCAGCCTATCTGCACCTGCACCTGAAGGCCCTGAAGATTGGCATGGAAGACCTAGACGGCATGGTGCTTTCTCACGTGCATGAAGACCATATTGACGTGGTGGAGTCGGTGGCCAAAAAGCCCCTGACGGTGTATACCACCCCCGAAATTTATTACTCCATGCTGATGAAGCTGACCGCCGTGTTTGGCTGCTCGCTGGAGGAAGCCAAGGCCATGCACCGCTGGGTGCGCATCGACACGGGCAAACCCATCGACATCGCCGGCGGACAATGGACCTTTTTCCACGCGGTGCATGCCATCCCGGCCCTGGGCGTCAGGCTGGCGTTTCAAGCCCAGGGAAAATCCGGGTTGCTCCATATCTCTGGCGATCATCTCTCCAACTCGGCCCTGGCCACCATGCTGGAAGCCGGAGGCATTTCCAAACGTCGGTATGAGCAGATGATCTCTCTGATCAACGGAAAAGAAGACCTGCTGCTGGTGGACGTGGGCGGCGGGATTATTCACGGAGATTACAGAGACTACCTGGAGTACAAGGGAAAGGGACGGATTGGCTTTATGCACACGGGCCTGGTGCCGAGCGACCTGCCTGCCAACATGAAACTGGTGGATTCGGGCGAGGTGTGGACAATCTTTTAGCCCGCACCCTGCCGCCCCCCCATTTACCCCGCCATATCCCCACAAAAAATCCTCCCCGGCCAGGCCAGGGAGGATATCGGGGTAAAGCAACCGTCTTGAAGGGAAGATCGTAACTATTTGGGGAGTTACTTGCCTGAGTCTTTTTTATCCGGCGGCTCAATCTCGTTCATGGATTTCCGGAAGTTATTGATCATTTGGCCCAGACCCTGGCCCAGGGCCGGAAGGCGCCCAGCCCCGAACATCACCACCACAATTCCAAAAATCAACAGCAGTTCCATCCATCCTAGTCCAAACATGGTCGTTCTCTATCAATAGGGTTCACAGCAACACAAGTCATGCCGATCAGTGACTCCAGGGTATCACATCTCCATCCAAGCAAAACAAAATTTTCACGCCTTGTCACCCAAGCGTCCCCCCGTTGGTTTGATGCTTCCGCTGGGTTAGGGGTTCAACCCCACGAAGCCACTTTCCGCCAGAACCAGCCTTACGCACAAAGCCGCGGCTTTCGTCTCTCCATCCCCTATTCCTATTTGATTTTTTTTCTATCCGGCATGATGATGCGTGGTTTTTTCCTTCACCTGGCATATCGTTGATTATACGAATTTTATAGACCGCCCCCCCTTTGGGCGCGCCTGTTTTAACGTTTTCATTACAATTTGTTACCCCCATAACCGTTTCATCCAAAAACAGAAACCTCTCGGTTGTTTTTTTCTTGCGATTCCCCCGAAAGAGCGAAATATTCACGACAGCGTAGGGGAATGATTTCACCTCTTCGTCCAGATCCCCCCGGATCTCGTTGCGTACCTTATTTTCTTATTTCTGTCATTGCCCTGGGTTTGCCGAATAGGAATATTATTTATTTTATATGGCCACCCAACAAAAGCCCCATTGAAATCTTTTCAGGATTTCAGGGGATAAGAATGGTAAGCAGAATACAGGAAATGAAATAAGAGTACGTCAATGAAAGCCGGGAGCCATACCGGAAAGGCCCAGGGAGGGCCGCCCCAACCGGATTCCTACCCCCAACGGGGAGGAACAAATCGGGGCTACGGATGACCAGGGATGGTCCACATGTTTCGCCGCCGCTCAACCCACCGCCGCGACGTTCTTGTCCCTGTTTTACCTCCGTTTTCTCCCCCCGTTGTTAGGCTGCACTGTAAAACACCATTGTCAGGCTGCACAGTCAGGCTGACCGCCCCGGAGTTGGGCTGTTCTTGCCCCAGCGAAACCTGTGCCTTTGTAGGCCCTTTCGCAGGCAGACCCCCGTGAAATCCGGCAGGCAAATCAGGTAAAATAGTCTGACCACATGAAACCCTATTGATCAGCGGGTGCCCGGCAATTGGATGCTCGGCCCTTTGTTTGCCCCAACCTCTTTTAAGGAAACGAACCTCCATGAAACCTCCCGTCAAAGCCCTTCCCGCCCAGGCGAAAGCGGCGGGTCAACCCCAGCGAGGATTGTCCTTCTCCCGTTACTTTACCATCGCCGGGCAGGACCCCCTCCAGGGCATCCGCTTCGTCAAGCGCCGCTCCGTCATCACCGAGCCCAATGGCCATGTGGTGTTTGAAATGAAAAACGCCGAAGTGCCGGAAACCTGGAGCCAATTGGCCACCGACATTTTGGTGTCTAAATACTTCCGCAAGGCCGGGGTGCCTGGGACCGGCCACGAGGTTTCGGCCAAGCAGGTCATCCACCGCATCACCCACTCCATCCGCGCCTACGGAGAAGCCCACGGTTATTTTCAAACCCCGGCCGACGCCGAAACCTTTGAGGATGAACTGACCTGGCTGATGATGACCCAGCGGGGGGCCTTCAACAGCCCGGTGTGGTTCAACGTGGGGCTGTGGGAGGAATACGGCATCACCGGCAGCGGAGGCAACTGGGCTTGGGAAGATCAACTGGGGCGGGTGGAGGCGGTCTCCAACGGCTATCAGCGCCCCCAGTGCTCGGCCTGCTTCATCCAAAGCGTTTCCGATGACCTGATGTCAATTTTCGACTTGGTGCAAAAAGAAGCCCGGGTGTTCAAGTATGGTTCTGGCACTGGCACCAACTTTTCCCACCTGCGCTCCAAATACGAGCTTCTCTCCGGCGGCGGAACGTCCTCTGGGGTCATGAGCTTTCTGGAAGTGTTAGACAAAGGCGCTGGGGCCACCAAATCTGGCGGCACCACCCGCCGCGCGGCCAAAATGGTCTCCCTCGACATGGACCACCCGGAAATCATGGACTTCATCCAATGGAAGGCCAAAGAGGAAAAGAAAGCCAAGATTCTGATCGCCAACGGCTACGACTCCGACTTCAACGGAGAGGCCTACCACACGGTCAGCGGGCAAAACTCCAACAACTCCGTGCGGATGACCGACGCCTTCATGAAGGCCTATGAAACGGGCGGCACCTGGAACACCACCAACCGCACCGATGGAGCCACCCACCAAACCTATCCGGCCAAAGAGATGATGCGGGCCATTTCTGCCGCGGTGTGGGAGTGCGCCGACCCCGGCGTGCAGTTCGACACCACCATCAACGACTGGCACACCTGCCCCGACACCGACCGGATCAACGCCTCCAACCCCTGCTCCGAGTTCATGTTTCTCGACGACTCGGCCTGCAACTTGGCCAGCCTGAACTTGGTGAAATTCACCCGGGATGACCACACCTTCGATGTGGAAGCCTATCAAAAGGCCATCCGGTTGTTCGTGACCGCCCAAGAAATTTTGGTGGGCTACGGCTCTTACCCCACCCGGGAAATTGCCCACAACAGCCAAATGTACCGCCCCCTGGGGCTGGGATACGCCAACCTGGGCACCTTGCTGATGACCCGCGGCCTGCCCTATGACAGCGAGGAGGGCCGGGCCTTGGCTGGCGCCCTGACCGCCCTGATGAGCGGCGAGGCCTACGCGGTATCGGCGGAAATCGCCGGAAACGTGGGGCCCTTCGAGGGGTTCTCTCGCAACCGGGCGGCCATGCTGCGGGTGATGGGCAAGCACAAAGAAGCCGCCCAACGGATTGACCGGCGCATCTGCCCGGCCAACCTGTGGGAAGCCGCCCAAGAATCCTGGAGCCGCGCCGAAGAACTGGGGAACGTGAACGGATACCGCAACGCGCAAATTTCCGTGCTGGCCCCCACGGGCACCATCGGCCTGCTGATGGACTGTGACACCACCGGGGTCGAGCCCGACTACTCCCTGGTGAAATGGAAGAAACTGGCCGGGGGCGGTTATTTAAAAATCGTCAACGGTTCGCTGAAAGAAGCCCTGGGCCGCCTGGGTTACACCACCACCCAGACCCAAGACATCCTGACCCATATTCTGGGCACCGGCTCCCTGGAAGACGGCGGGTCGCTGGACCTGGGCCGCCTGAAGGCCCTGGGGTTCTCCGATGAGCAAATCCAAGAAGCCGCCCTGTCGGTAAAGTCCTCCAGCCGCTTCAATAGCTTCACCCCCCACATCAACCCGGCCAGCCTGGCGGAAAAGGGCATGACCCAACAAGAGGTGGAGGAAGCCATCGTCCGCATCAACGGCATGGAAACCATCGAGGGTGCCCCCCACCTGAAAAACGAACACCTGCCGGTGTTCGACTGCGCCAACAAGTGCGGTGAGAAAGGCCAGCGCTATCTGCAGCCCCTGGCCCACATTAAAATGATGGCCGCCGTGCAGCCGTTCATCAGCGGGGCCATCTCCAAAACCATCAACGTGCCGAACCACACCACGGTGGAAGAAATTGAAGACCTGTACGTTCAGTCTTGGCGGTATGGGCTGAAGGCCGTGGCCCTCTACCGAGACGGCTCCAAGGGCAGCCAGCCCCTCACCTCCACCGATGACAAGTCGAAGAACAAAGAAACCCTCAGCGAGGCGCTGGCGGCGGTGGAACTGAACAAACCGGCGGGCCTGGGTTGGGGCACCCGCCGCGAACTGCCCACCGAACGCAAAGGTTTTACCCTGGAAGCCCTGGTGGGCGGCCATAAATTGTTCCTGCGCACCGGAGAATACGAAAACGGTGAACTGGGCGAAATCTTCATCGACATGTACAAGGAAGGCGCCGCCTATCGCAGCATGATGAACAGCTTCGCCCAGGCGGTTAGCGTGGGGCTGTCCTATGGGGTTCCCCTGGAAAAATACGTGAAGATGTTCACCTTCACCCGGTTCGAACCCTACGGCATCACCGACCATCCCAACGTGCGCACCTGTACCTCCATTTTGGATTTCATCTTCCGCATTTTGGCGATGAAATACCTGGGCCGCCACGACTTCATTCACGTGCCCCCCAAAATGCTGGATACCAGCTCGGACGGGGTAGATGAAGTCGCCCGCGCGGCGGCCAAGCAAAGCGCCGCCCCGGCGCGCCCCGCCACGGCAGACTCGCTGGATGAGCACCTGGCCGAAATGATGGGAGATGCCCCGGTGTGCGATACCTGCGGGCACCTCACCGTGCGGAACGGGTCGTGCTACCGCTGTCTGTCTTGCGGGGCTTCGATGGGTTGCTCATAACCGGGTAATTCGCCTGGTCCCTGTTGGCCCATGCTCATGCCCATGTGCAAACAAAATCATCATCACAAAGCCCTCCGGCGGAAACGCCGGGGGGTTTTTTTATAAGCCATCAGAAGAAAGGCGAGAGAAGAAAACAGGAAGAGAGAACAGAACGAGAAGACAGACAAGAATAGAACAAAAGCGAATAAAACACTGTGAAAAGTGGAGAAAAAAAGGGAACAGGAACTAAAAACCCGCACAAAGCAGACAACAACCAGCATGCACGTCAGCCGCAACACACCTGGCGGGCAGCACGGAACCATCCGGGGTTGAATCAGTTATTCAACCCCTCGCTGCCAGTGGGGGCGGTCTCTCCGCCTTCCGAGATGGACTCGAACATGCCCCATTTGCCCCCCACCAAACTGTGCCGAATCACCACTTGGGGCGGCAGTTTTTGAATCAGCCCGCCGTTGGCCTGAAACTTCCGCAGGGCTTTTTGAATGTCATCGTGGGAGACCACCGACGCTTTCATTTTTTTCGCTCTCATGACGTTCTCCAATGGGTATGTGGCTGTATCTGCTAGCAGTCTAGTACGATGACTGCTAAATGTCAACATTTCGTCAGGAATCTACCCTTTACATACGTAATCGGTGTTCCTGGGTTCCCTAGGGGGCCTATACGCCTTGATTGCCCCAACGCCTTTCCTTTACTTCAAGGAAAGTGCCATTTCATACAAAGCGGGCATCCCGAACAGAATGCGTGCATATTCATCCATGATATGAGCCCATTGATGATTGAAACGCAGAAAAGGGGAGAACATTCCAAAATCCTCGTTCCTTCATCCCTCCCAGATTCTGACGAAAAAAAGAAACATTTCGTTTTTCTGATGTGTTGAAAAAGAAACACTTTTGTTTGGAGACCTCTGCGTAACCTATGTTTTCCCCCTGCCTCCTTCCCTGGGAGGAGGTGCTGTCCAGCGGGGCCAATATTCAGTGGGGGCTTCGCCCGTTCCTTCCCCCTGTTCACAGCAAAAACCCGGGTATGTAAGGTTCTCGGAACAGGTGGATTCCCTGGAAATTTCGCAAACAAAATGGCCCAGCACCGGGGAAACAACCTCCTCAAAAGCGTGGAGGAGTGATACCCTACACCCGAGACCCAAGCACCGTCTGTTGTTCTCAGGTTTTTCTGTCCACTGTGTTTTTGGCTTTTCACCCTCCTTTCCGATGACCTATTCCCCATGACCGCCCAACTGACCGCTGACCAAGCCTCCGACTTCCTGATTTCACTGGCCAAAGAACACAAGGAAGACCATGTCGATGTGCTGACCGAGCGAGGAGAAAGCCTGTCGGTGAAGGTATTTCGGGGAAAGGTGGAAAAGGTGGACCAGTCGAACGCCCAGGGGGTGGGGGTGCGGGTGGTGCGGGAGGGCCGCACCGGGCTGGCCTTTACCGAACGCCTGACCGCCCCAGCCCTGGAACGTGCCTTTGGCGAGGCCAGGGAAAACGCCCGCCTGATGGACCCCACCGAGGTCATTCTGCCAGAGGCACCCCCCCCCACCCCTGACCCTGCCGGGCTGGGGCTGTATAACCCGGCCCTGGAAACCGTGGGGGGGCAAGAACTGGGAGCCTTTGCCCTGGCCATGGAACAAGCCGCCCGGCAGGCCGCCCCCCAGGTGGCGGAAGTTCCCTACGCGGTGGCCTCTTTGGGGTGGGGAGAAACCCGGCTGGTGTCTAGCCGGGGGGTGGAATACCGCCAACGCAGCAACCGGGCCGGGGGGTATTGCTCCGCCCTGCTTACGGCTGGAGACCGCCGCAAGAGCGGGCAATACGGCTGGTCGTCACGGACCTGGGAGCCTGAAGCCGCCCAACGGGTGGGCCACGAAGCCGTGCGGCGGGGTCATGAATTGCTGGAGGCCAGGGCCATTCCGGGGGGCCGCTTTGCCGTGGTGTTCGACGAATACACCGCCCCGGAAATGCTGGGCCTGTTTTTGGGGGCTTTTTCGGCAGAGGCCGCCCAAAAAGGGCAGTCGCGGCTGGCGGGCCGCCTGGGAGAAGAAATTGCCTGGAAGGGCATCACCCTAACCGACCTGCCCCACAAACCAGGGGCCGGGGGCTCCCGCTACTTAGACGGCGAGGGTGTGCCCACCAAGGATCTGGATCTTATTCGGGAAGGGCGGTTTGCTTCGTTCCTCTATCACATCGAATCGGCCCGCAAAGAAGGGCGATCTTCCACCGGCCACGCCTCCCGGGGGCTGGGGGGCGGGGTCTCCACCACGTTCCATAATTTGGCGCTGCCCCTGGGCAGCCATAGCCTGGAGGCCCTGTGCGCCCAACCGGAGCGCTGCCTGCTGGTCACCGAACTGGAGGGGGCCGCTGGCTGCAACGCCCTGAGCGGAGACATCTCCATCGGGGTGCAGGGGTTCTGGATGGAGCAGGGCCAGCGGGTCCAGGCTGTGGAAAGTGTCACCATCGCTGGAAATTTTTTCGACTTGTTAAAGGGCATCCAAGCCGTGGGCGACCGTTACCAACCCAACCTGTCGCGGCTGTTTATTCCGGCCCTTTTGGTGGATTCCATGGCGGTTTCCGGTTGATGTTTTGCCTCCGGTTTGGTGGAATGGAGTCCCAGGCCATGCCTCCCCTGTTTAACCCTCTCCTTGTGTCCGTCCTCCCTTGAACCTTCCCACCGACCGCCAAACCACATTCGAATCCTCTTGGGAAGGCGCCACCGTGCTGGGGCCAGAGGAACACGGGGTGCAGCGCAAGCAAATCCATCCGGCCGTGTTAGAGGTGGTATCGCGCCTGAGCAAAGCGGGTCACCCCACCCTGGTGGTGGGGGGGGCCGTGCGGGACCTGCTGCTTGGCCGGACCCCCAAAGATTTCGACCTCGCCACCTCGGCCCGACCCGAGCAGGTGAAGGCCCTGTTTCAGCAGGCCCGGATCATCGGGCGGCGGTTCCGCCTGGTGCTCATCCGCCACAAGGGCATTACCGTAGAGGTGGCCACCTTCCGGGCCGAGCCCAGCCGCAAGGGGGAAGCCGCCATGATTATGCGCGACAACCGCTTTGGCACCCCCCGAGAAGACGCCTTCCGCCGAGACTTCACCATCAACGCCATGGGGTTCGATCCCCTTACTTTCTCGGTGATTGACTACGTGGGGGGGCTGAAAGATTTAAAGCAGCGCACCCTGCGCACCCTGTTTTCGCCCCAAGTCTCCTTCACGGAAGACCCCGTGCGCATGCTGCGGGCCGTGCGCTTTCAGGTGCGCCTGGGCTTTCAGATGGACCCCGAAATGGAGCGGACCATCCGCGCCATGGCCACGGAAATTTCCCCGGTGGTGCGCCACCGGCTGGCCGAAGAAACCCAGCGGTTCTTGACCGGCGGGTTTGCCGTGGCCAGCTTTCAGCGCTTCCAGGAACTGGGCCTGCTAAAACCCCTGCTGGCCCTGCAAGACCACCGTTGGTTTTTTGCCCACGACGCCCTGGAAAACGCCCTGCCCAAAATGACCCCCTACCTTAAGGCCCTCGACGCCTGGGCGGAGGAGGAACGGGAGAAGGTGTCTCCCACGGTGGCCTTGCTGGGCTTGCTGTTGATGTTGGGCCACCCCGACTACTTGGCGTTTCTGGCGGCGGAACCCATGGCGGTGGACCGCCGCCGTAAAGTGATGAATGCCTTTCGGCGGGGCGTGCCCGACATGCTGGCGGAATGGGGCCTGTTAAAAGGGCAGGTGGACCCGGCCATGTTCATTCTGCTGGCCGCCCATTCTTTGCTACGAGACCGCTGGAAGGCCCGCTTTCACCCCGGACGGCTGATGGGGGGCATTCGGGAAGCCTGGTTGCTGGTGGCCCTGCTGGCCGGGCATTTGAACCTGGACCGCTCGTTTGTGGCCAAGGGCTTGGCCCTGCTGCCGGAACTGCCGGTGTTTCCCATCCTGGACCACCCCCGGCCAGACCGGCACGGCGGAGTGTACGACCCCAGGGCCAAAACTCCTCCCCGCCTGAAACCCCGGGGAGAAGGCCCCCCTGCCAAACGCCGCCGCCGGGGTGGAAAGCGCGGAAGGGGCCGAGGAACGGGGGGATGAAATTTCCTGGTAGAGGCAAAATCTCCTCTGTGGTACAAATAATTGGCCCTCTTCACCCGAAAATCATTCAAGGATGTTCCATGAATCCCCTTTCCCTATTTGTTTCTCTCCGCCTTGTTTCTCTCCGCCGCTTGCCCATGACCCTGGTCGTGGCGGTTCTTATGTCGGGTGCCGTGCCCCAGTTGGCCCTGGCCGAAGGCGAAGTTCAGGCCGCCGTGTCTCCCATTCCAGCCGCCCTTCCGGCCCCGGCCTGGGCCGCCCCCCAAGACCAGGGGCTGGTGTGGCTGAAGGCCTCGATCATCACCCCCAAAAGTAAAAACCCCAGAGATGGGACCCAGACCCACCAGGCCACCCAGGTGGTGTTGACCGACGGCAATCAAGAATTTCTGCTGGAAAACCGCCAAGGGGTACTGGCGGGAACCTTGCCCCCCGGAACCTATCACCTCATCGAAATTCGGCGGAAGGAAGAATTCAACGGCAACATCACCGTGTTCCGCTACTTCCCTCCGGTGGAAAACTGGATGACGGTCCGTTCTTCCGCCGGTGGAACCGTGTTTGTCGGCATCCTGGAAATTCGGGCCAAGGGTTTTCTCACCTGGAACGATAAAATCCCCTTCCTGCGCACCGCCACGGCTAAGGAAGAGCAATCCAGCCGCACCCAGTTGGCGGCCACCCTGCCCGACAACCACCCCTGGGCGGCAGCCCTGGCCAAACCCGGCCGGGTCGAAGCCCCCCCGGCCCATGTTCCCGGTAAACGCCGGCGGCACCGGTAACGCTCCCCTCACCGCCCCATGAACCCACTGCAAGGCCGCGAAATTGTGCTGGGCGTGTGCGGAGGCATTGCCGCTTACAAAGCGGTGAGCCTGCTGCGCCTGCTGGTGCAGGCCGGGGCCGGGGTGAACGTGGTGATGACCGCCGGGGCCCAGCGGTTCGTGGCGCCCCTTACCTTTCAAACCTTGTCTGGCCGCCCAGTGGGCACCGACCTGTTCAGCCTGGATCAAGAAAGCCGCATGGGCCACATTCAACTGGCCGACTCGGCCCAGGCCGTGGTCGTGGCCCCCGCCACCGCCCACCTGCTGGCCAAGCTGCGGGCCGGTTTGTCCGACGACCTCCTCTCCACCCTGCTGTTGGCCACCCCGGCCCCGGTGTTTCTGGCCCCGGCCATGAACGACCGCATGTGGGTCCACCCCGCCACCACGGAAAACCTGGCGGTGTTGCAACAGCGGGGGGTGCATATCATTCCCCCAGAGCACGGTTACTTGGCGGAGGGACGGGAAGGCGTGGGCCGCTTGGCGGAGCCGGAGACCATCTTGGCGGGGCTGGCGGCTTGGTTTTCTCGCGGGGAAGGTATCTTGAACGGCCGCACGGTGATCGTTTCCGCCGGGCCCACCGAGGAACCCCTGGACCCCGTGCGCAGCCTGACCAACCGTTCCAGCGGAAAGATGGGATTTGCCCTGGCCCAAGCCGCCCAAGAGGCCGGTGCCAAGGTGTTGTTGGTGAGCGGCCCCGTGGCCCTGCCCACCCCGCCGGGGGTAGAGCGGGTGAACGTGCGCACGGCGGTAGACATGGAGCAGGCCGTGCTGGGGCGCCAAGCCCAGGCCGATGCCCTGATTCTGGCCGCCGCCGTGGCGGATTACCGGCCCAAAGAAGCCAGCCTGTCGAAGATCAAACGAGCCCTCCGCCCGGCCCTAACCCTGGAACTGGTGGCCAACCCAGACATTGCCGCCCAAGCGGGCCGCGCCAAACAACCAGGGCAGGTGCTGGCCGTGTTCGCCGCTGAAACCGAGCAGTTAGAAACCCATGCCGCCGCCAAGCTGGCCGCCAAAAATGCCGACTTGGTGGTGGCCAACAACCCCACCCTGCCCGGCGCCGGGTTTGGAGACGATTTGAATGAAGGTTGGCTGCTGCGAAAAGGGGAGGAACCAGAGGCACTGCCACGCCAAACCAAGGCCGCCATGGCCCGCCGGGTCATCGAGGCGGTGGCCGCCCTGCTGCCCAAGCCCTAGCGCACTTTAAAATACACCATCAGCGACAACGCCAGCAGCCACAAAGACAAAATGTGCAGCCGCCACACCACCCGGCTGTTCACGTCTTCCGCGCGGTTCAACTGGTCGGCCACCTCAGGGGGGTGAAAGCCCAGCCGCTTCTTAAACTCAACCCACACCGATACAATCTTGCGGGGTTCCTCTCGCCAGGTCCACAGGGCCTGCAAATGGTGGTGGTAGGGGGCCCGATAAAAAAACCGCACCCGCTCCGCCGTCTCCCGCCCCTTCCAGGCCAGCATCAGCTTAAAGAAACTTCGCTGAATCATGGTCGACACCGTGGTCAGCACCATCATGCCCCCCACCAGCGGGAAGAACAGCTCGACCTTTAAGAAAATGAACATGGCCCCCAGCACCGCCCCCAGGGAAAGTGCCCCCAGGTCGCCCATGATAATGAGCGCTGGCGGGGCGTTGAACCGCAGAAAGGCCAACCCGCTGGCCAAAATGGCCGCCGAAAACACCGCCAGTTCTTTCAGGTCAGGGTCAAGGGCTGGCACCCGCAGCCGCGCCGCCAAGTCGGCGTCGCCCCCCACATAGGCCACGGCGGCCAAAAACAGCGTGTTGGTAAGGATGGGTACGGTGGCCAGCGAGTCCATGCCGTCGGTGAGATTCACCGCGTTGGCCCCGGCCACAATCACGAACACCATGAAGGGAATGAACAGGTGCTTGGGCAGGTAGGGGTACCACCAGTCGAGGGGAATTCCTGGAACCACCATGTGACCGTCAATGGCCACGTAACGGTACAGACCCGCCACCACCACCAGCGCCACCACCACCTCCAGCAACAGGCGCAAGGAGCCAGAAATTCCATCGGCTTTGTCGGTATAGTGTTTCTTTTCCGCTTGACCCTCTTCCACCCTGCGGCGGTGAATGATCTTCACCACGTCGTCCCAGGCCCCAATCAGCGCGAACGACACCAGAATGGCCAGCAGGGCCAGCACGAACTGGTTGGGCCGTGTCCACAACAGCACGCTAACCGTAATGGCCACCGTTAGCAGCGCCCCCCCCATGATGGGCTTGGCTCCGCTGTAGGGGAACCCATGTTGGGGTGCCGGGCGGAAATCGGCGGTGATGCCCCGGGCGCGAAAGGCGCGGATCATGCCCGGCATGAAGAAAATCACCAGCCAATAGGTGGAGAGAAAGGCCATCCCCCCCCGAAAAAAAACGGATTGGAAAATTTGATAGGGCCAATTGGAATACAGCAGGTCAGAGACCATGGGGCTAGGGGGGGAGAAGGGAGGTAGAAGATCAGACCGTCATCAATTCCTTGTCTTTATCCACAACCAGCTTGTCGATGTTTTTCACGTGATTATCGGTGGCCGCCTGCACGTGGTCTTGGGCGGTTCGTTCGGCATCCTGAGAAATGGCTTTTTCTTTCTCCATTTTCTTCAAGCGGTCGTTGGCGTCGCGCCGCACGTTGCGGATGGCGATTTTGGCGTCTTCCCCCATTTTCTTTACCTGCTTCACCAGTTCTTTGCGGCGTTCCTCGGTGGGGGTCGGCACGGGAACGCGCACCAGCCGGCCGTCTTGGCTGGCCGTCATGCCCAGGGAAGCGTTGTTGATCGCTTTCTCCACGTCTTTCAAAATGCCGCCATCGTAGGGAGACACCGTGAGCATTTGGCTGTCGAGCACGGCAATGTTGGCCAGGTTGGGCAGCGGTGTGGGGGTTCCATAATAATCCACCATCACGTGGGCCAGAATGCCGGGGTGGGCACGCCCGGTGCGTACCGAGGCCAGGTCCTTCTTGAACACCTCGATGGCCTGGTCCATTTTGCGGGCGGTTTCTTTTTCGATCTCCTTGATCTTGGCGTCTTCCATGGGGGCTTTGGGGGAGAAAGGTTGAATGAGGGGGGGGTCAGCTGACCAGGGTTCCGGCCACGCCGTCGCGCACGGCATGCAGCAGTGAACCTTCCGTTCCAATGTTCACCACCATGATGGGCATTTTGTTGTCTTTGCAAAAGGCCACGGCGGTAGAATCCATGACATTGAGGTCTTGTTGCAGCACTTCGTTGTAGGTCAGGCGTTCGAACCGTTTGGCGTTGGGGTGAATTTTGGGGTCTTTGTCGTACACGCCGTCCACCTTGGTTCCCTTAATCAAAACGTCGGCCCCCATTTCCGAGGCCCGCAGGCTGGCCGCGGTGTCGGTGGTGAAGAACGGGTTGCCCGTGCCCGCGGCAAAGATCACCACCCGGTTCATCCGCAGGTGATGGTCCATCCGGCGCTTGATGTAGGTTTCGGCGATGGCCTTTAGCTCGATGGCGCTCATCACCCGGGTTTCCAGGCCAATCCGCTCCAGGGCATCTTGCAAAAACAGGGCGTTCATCACGGTGGCCAGCATGCCCATGTGGTCCCCCACCACCCGGTCCATGCCCACCGGGGCCGACCGGGCGCCGCGGAAAATGTTCCCGCCGCCCACCATCAAGCCCACCTTCACTTGTTCTTTGCAAACTTCGTGAACTTGGCGGGCCAAGCCGTCAATCACGGCGTGATCGAAACCAAACCCGTTCTTTCCGCCGAACACCTCGCCGGAAAGTTTGATCAGCACCCGTTGAAACCGAAGCTCCGCCAAAGGATTGCCCTTAAACGATGTTTTTGAAATGGGGGCGGGGTTGCCCCCCGCCCCATCCATTAAAACTGCAGCTTAATGAAACCCGTCACGTTCAGTTTGGCCCCCAGGGTCTTGCTCTGTTCGGCCAACAACTGGCTGATGGTTTGATCGGGGTTCTTCACGAAGGGCTGACTGAACAAGGTGACTTCTTTCAGAAACTTATTCATGCGCCCCTGCACCATTTTTTGGATGATGTCCTCTGGCTTGCCCGATTCGCGGGCCTGGGCGGTGAAGATTTCTTTCTCTTTGTCTAGCACGGCCGGGTCCAGTTCGCTTTCGTTCAGGGCATGCACTTGAGAGGCCGCGATGTGCATGGCCAGGTCCCGGCCCAGGGCTTCCAGGGCGGCGGCGGGGGCTTTGCCCTCGGCCGACAGGGTCACCAGCACGCCGATGCGGCCGTTGGAGTGCACGTAACCCCCCACCACGCCGCCAGCGGCGGCCTCGACCCGTTTGCCCGCCACCAGCTGAACGTTTTCTCCCATGGTGGCCACCGCCTGGGTAATGCGGTCGGCCACGGTGCCCGTGCCTTCGGTTAGGGGTTGGGCGGAAATGTTTTGGTCGCCCTTGGCCAGCACCTGTTTGGCCATTTGGGTGAGCAGAGATTGGAATTGGTCGTTGCGAGAGACGAAGTCGGTCTCGCAGGCCAAATGCACGATGGCGGCCGATTGGCCCCCCGGCCCGAAGGCCACTTGAATGCCGCCCTCTTTGGTTTCTCGGCCAGATTTTTTAGCCGCTACGGAAAGACCTTTCTTGCGCAGCCACTCGGTGGCGCTGTCCATATCTCCCCCGGTTTCTTCCAGGGCTTTTTTGCAATCCATCATGGCAACGCCGGTGGCGTTTCTCAGTTCCATGACCTTGGCGGCGGTAATCGTCATCCTGTCATCCGTGTGGTGGTGTGGGGTGTTGAAGATCGTCTTACAAATCCTTCGTACAAATCCTTCGTACAAATCCTTCGTACAAATCATTCGTGCGGCAAATATCTGGTGCCGCAAAGATCTTGTCGCGTAAACGTCACAGTTCCGTTGACCTTCGGGTCACGTTGAAAAAGGAGTCATTTTAATACACCAAGCCCTTTGAGCCTCAGCGTTAATCCATGAAACAACAGCCAGAAAAAGGGGGCCCAAAGGCCCCCTGGTTACTCGGCTGCGGCTTTATCGCTGGCTTTATCGCTGGCTTTGGGGCCTTCAGACTTGGCGGCAGGCTTAGCAGCGGCTTTCTTTTGGGGCGCTCCGCCTTCCTTCCGGGGGGCATCCTTCCGGGGTTTGGCTTTGGCCTCGGCGCTAACCTCTTCGGCGTTGTCTTCGCCCTTGGCCTTCGGTCCCTTGCGGGGGGCCTGGGCATCGTCGCCCTGGGTTCTGACACGGGCCTGATAGGCCGCTTTGCCTTCCAACGCCCCGTTGGCGATGGTGTGGGCAAACAGGCGGATGGCCCGAATGGCGTCGTCGTTGCCGGGAATCACGTAATCAATGCCGTCCGGGTCGCAGTTGGTATCCACCACGGCAATGATGGGAATGCCCAGCACCCGGGCTTCTTGGATGGCGATTTTTTCTTTTTTGCAGTCGATGATGAACACCGCTCCGGGGCGGTGGCGCATGTCTACAATGCCCCCCAGCGAAGCCTGCAGCTTCACCCGGGATTTTTCCATCCGCATGGCTTCTTTTTTAATCACGCCGGGATAGGTGCCCATCTCGCCGCGGGCTTCTTCCATTTTCTTCAGCTTGGTCACCGACTGGCGGATGGTGTTGAAGTTGGTGAGCAGCCCGCCCAGCCAGCGCTCGTTGATGAAGAACCCCCCGCAGCGCAGGGCTTCTTCTTTAATGATCTCCCGGGCCTGCAGCTTGGTGCCCACGAACAAAATGTTTTCTCCACGGGCGGTAATGGTGCGGGCGTATTCGTAGGCCTCTTTCAGGCCCACCAGGGTTTTTTGCAAATTGATGATGTGGATGCCGTTGCGCGCCCCAAAGATATAAGGCTTCATCTTGGGATGCCACCTGCGGGTCTGGTGACCGAAGTGGACGCCGGCTTCCAAGAATTGTTTCGTTGAAACAACAGCCATGGAAATACTCCGGTGAAAAGGGTTTTGGCTTCTTATCCCCCAGGGGGGAGTCTCATTCCCTCAGGCAACAGCGCCTGGGAATGGAAAAAGGGTTTGGGTGAACCCAAGGTGGTTTCGGCGGCGGCCACGGCAAAACCCCCTGCCCTGCCGCCAACGAAAACCGCCTAAGGCTGCCTAAAACCTGGGCGCCTCCCCCAGTAAACAGACTTTCCGGGAGAAAACAGGTCCCAAGTGGGCTTAAACAATCATTTTTATCGGAAATTCCGGGGGGATGCAATGAAAAAAAATTCAGCCAAGCCCCAACCCCAAAACCCCGCCACCCATCCCTTCCCCCTCCTCTAAAATTCTTAAAAAATAACACTTGACGATAATGATTAACCTTTGTATGAAGAGAGAAGCAACAATGTTAGCGAATGATTCTCCATCTCTTTCCGGTGGCCAGGAAAGAATGATCACATTGCGCGAAAGTTAATAATTATAACCTTTATATGACATGCTTGTTTTGCTTGGATGGACGGAAGGATGCTTCACACGCCTGAGCAGTAACATATAGATGTTTTTTATTCTTTTTTGCTTTGGATGACAGAAGGGCTAAGGCCGATTTCAGCAGTATTCACTGGGGATTCAAATCACTCCAAGGAGATGACTGACAATGGAACAACCGAAACAAAACGCCATGACCGCCCGAATTACGGGCAAGCTGGGCAACCGCCTGATGGCGGCGTTTTTGGGGGTGGGGCTGCTGCCCTTCGCCATTCTGGCGGGGCTGGCCTACTGGCAGGCTTCCAGCGCCTTGGAAAGTGAGATCATCGCCAAGTTCGAGGCCATCCGCGACGACCGCAAGGCGGCCCTGGATAACAACTTTAAATCTATGTTGGGCAACGTGAAGGATTTGAAAAACAATGCCCGCACGAAAAACGGGCTCAAAATTTTCACCCCCATATTCCGCCAGGGGGTAAATAGCGGAGCCTTTCAGGCCCAGCACGCCCAAACCCTGGCTGGGATGAAAAGCTTGCAAGAAGCCCTGAATGTGTACGACATCTTTCTGATCGACCCCTCGGGGAACGTGGTGTATACCCTGGCCAAAGAATCTGACCTGGGGCAAAACGTGGTGACGGGGCCGCTGAAAAACAGCGGCCTGGGGCGGTTGTTTCAGCACGCTAAAAAAGAAATTCACTTCGAAGACTTTGCCTATTACGAACCCTCCAAGGCCCCGGCGGCTTTCATGGGGACCCCCATCTACGACAACGGGAATTTTCTCGGGGTGGCGGCTGTGCAGGTGTCGTTGGACGGCATCAATGCCATCACCCAGGGCCGCACCGGCATGGGGGAATCAGGGGAGGTGTACTTGGTGGGGCCAGACTTTCACTTCCGCAGCGATTCGGTGCTGGACAAAGACGTGACCGTCACCAACTCCTTCAGCAAAAACATGAAGGTTGAAAGCGAGGCGGTCACCCAGGCCCTGGCGGGCAAGACCGGCGAGGTCACCACCATTGATTACCGGGGCATGGAAAACCTGACTGCCTATACTCCCATCACCATTGATGAAGTCACCTGGGCGTTGATCGCCGAGTGTGACACCGCGGAGGCCTTCCGCCCGGTAACCATGATCATGTGGACCATTCTGGCGGTGGCCCTGGTGGGCACGGTGTTGATTATCCTGGCCGGGTTGATTTTGGCCCGCTCCATCACCACGCCCATTTTGCAGGTGAGCGACGCCATGAAGGTGGTGGCCGGAGGCGACTTCACCGCCCGGGTACACGTGAACCGCCGGGATGAAATTGGCCAACTGGCCAACGCCATCAACTCTACGGTGGGCACGCTACAAGACCTGTTCCGCCAGTTTACCGACAACGCCAAGAGCCTGGCCAGCAACTCCGAGGAACTCTCCGCCGTGGCCACCCAGCTGGCGGCCAGCACCGACGAGATGACTCACCAAGCCCAAAACGTGGCCAGCTCCACCGAGCAGATGTCGGCCAACATCAACTCCATGGCCACCGGGGTGGAAGAAATGAGCGTGAACATCAACTCGGTGTCTACCGGCGCTGAGCAGATGACCACCAACGTGTCGAACGTGGCCAGCAGCGTGGAGGAAATGAGTTCCAGCTTCGTCCACATTTCTCAGGCCGCCAACGAGGCCGCTGGCGTGGCGAATAAGGCCCAAACCCTGTCCAACAACGCTTCCGACACCATGAACTCCCTGGGTGTGGCGGCCAAGGAAATCGGCGAAGTGACGGAAGTCATCAAGCGCATTGCCGAACAAACCAACCTGCTGGCCCTGAACGCCACCATCGAGGCGGCCTCGGCGGGAGACGCGGGTAAGGGCTTCGCCGTGGTGGCCAACGAAATTAAAGAGCTGGCCAACCAATCCGCTGGCGCCGCCGAGAACATCGCCAAGAAAATCGGCGATATTCAAAAGCGCACCGATGACGCCGTGAAGGTCATCTCCAACGTCACGGGCATCATCGGCACCATCAACGACTCGGTGGGGCTCATCACCAAGTCGGTGAACGAGCAATCCCAGGCCGCCGGAGAAATTGCCAACAACGTGGGAGAAGCCTCCAGAGTGGTGTCCAACGTGGCGGCCTCCATCGCTGAAGTCTCCAAGGGCTCCAACGATATGTCTCGCAACGCGGGGGAAGCCGCCCGTGGGGCCAACGAGATTTCCAACAACATTCAGGGAATCAACCAAGCGGTGGGCGGGGCTTCCAGCGGCATCCAGCAAATCTCCTCCTCGGCCAATAACTTGGCCCAAATGGCCGGAGACCTGGAAAAAGCCGTGCAAAGATTTAAAGTGTAACGGTTCCAAGTGCAGCCGAACAACACCCCTGCCCCCTTGCGGGGGCATCCCCTCCCCTTCGTGGAGGGGAAATAACTCGAAGCCGGTGGGGGATGTGCTTACTTCCTTCCGGCTTCATTCACTGAACAGTTACTATTCTCCACTTCTCGGCCTAAGCCGTATTGTCCCTCCACGAAGGGGAGGGACAGCCGCCTGAAAGGCGGCAGGGAGGGGTGTTGTTCGGGAAATAACTCGAAGCCGGTGGGTGATGGGCTTGTTTTCTTCCAATCTGTATTTTCTGAACGGCTGAATAGAATAACCGGTAGATTCGAGTCTAGGGAGGGATGTTTTAATCCCCGCCGAAATCCCGCTCGTTCATGATGCGGATGATTTCTTTTTGATCTTTGGCCGAGGGCACGCCCCATTGGTCCTCATAGCCAAACACGTCTTTCACCCGGCGAGAGCCATATTCTCCGTCCAGCATTTCCAGGTGCTCGGCCAGCAGCAGCGAGGGATGGGCCACCCCGCAGGCCCGGCTGACCTGCAGCAATTCCATGCGGAAGGTACGCAGGTAGTTGGCCGCCCGCACGGCTTTCACCTTGGGGTCTAGCCCCCGGTTCAGCCAGGGGTTTTGGGTGGCCACTCCGGCGGGGCAATGACCGGTGTGGCAGCGCTGGGCCTGAATGCAGCCGATGGACAGCATGGCCTCGCGGGCCACGTTCACCATGTCGCAGCCCAAAGAAAACGCCACCAGGGCCTGGGGGGGGAAACCTAGCTTTCCCGAACCAATGAAGGTGATCCGGTCTTGCAGGCCCCGCTGGGCAAACAACCGGTACACCCGGCTCATCCCAATTTTAAAGGGCAGAGAAACATGGTCGGCGAACACCAGGGGGGCGGCCCCGGTGCCCCCCTCTCCCCCGTCAATGGTAATAAAGTCCACCCCGCGGTCTCCCTTCTCCATCTTGGCGGCCAATTCCTCCCAAAACGCCATTTGCCCCACGGCCGATTTAATGCCCACCGGCAAGCCGGTTTCTTGGGCCAGCCGCTCCACAAAATCCAACAGGCTGTCGGCATCGTGAAAGGCCTTATGGGTGGCCGGGCTCATGCAGTCTTGGCCCTGGGGCACCCCCCGTATGGCGGCAATTTCACGGGTGACCTTGGCCGCGGGAAGAATGCCCCCCTTGGAAGGCTTGGCCCCCTGGCTTAATTTAATTTCCAACATGCGAATGGGCAGCCGGGCCACGGTTTGCTTCAGCCGCTCCAGGTCAAAATTCCCCCGCTCATCCCGGCAGCCAAAATATCCGGTGCCAATTTGCCAAACCAAATCTCCCCCCTTTTGATGATAGGGAGATATGCCCCCTTCACCGGTGTTTTGCATGGCCCCCGCCTGCTTGCAGCCCATGTTCAGGGCCATCACGGCGTTTTTCCCCAGGGCGCCAAAACTCATGGCCGAGACATTCACCACCGACGCCGGGCGAAAGGCCTTGGCCCGGCCCCGGGCCGCTCCCATCACCTTGGCGCTGGGAATGCGGTATTGGGGGTCAAAATCCGGGTCGCCCTTGTGGGGGTCGTGCAGAGAAAATACCGCGTGCTTGATGGTGATGTAGTTGGCTTCCTGTTCCAGGTCGTTGTCCGTTCCGAACCCGAAAAGGTTGTTGGCATTTTTAGACGAGGCATAAATCCAGCGGCGTTGGTCGCGGCTGAAGGGCCGCTCTTCATCGTTGCTGGTCACAATATACTGCCGCAGTTCGGGGCCCACGGTTTCCAAAATGTAGCGCAGGTGCCCCACCAGCGGAAAGTTATGGACGATGGCATGCTTGCGCTGTGAGACGTCCAGAATCACCCGCAGCACAACCAGGGCCGCCAGGACTACCCCCGCCCACTCCCAGCCGCTCAGGCTGGCCAGCAGATTGGAGACATCCACCGTGCATCCGGAGGACAAGCAGGCAGACAAGGTTTCGCCCAGGGTGAATTCGGGAACACTCATGGCAGAATCTCCATTGGGTTGGTTTTTCCGCCCCCCTCCATGCTATAGTCGCAATTGGCAAAAAAAACAAACTCCCCTATCCCCGTTGTTTCACGCCCCCAGTTTCTGCATGTCGGCTCCGGCTTTTTCCCATTCTTTCATTTTTTTCTCCAACTGCTCCTGAATGGTTTTTCGCCGGGCTTCCAGCCGGCTCATGTCCTCCTTGGCCGCCGTGCGGTACCAGTCTGGATCGCCGAAGGGTTTTTCCACTTCGGCCAGTTCTCCCTCCAGCTTGGCCACCTCTTTTTCCAGCCGGCTCATGTCTTGGCGCAGCCGGGCTTCCTCGCGGCGTGTTTCCTTTCGCTGTTCTTTTCCCTTGCCTCCCTCACCGCCAGTTTGTTTCACCTGTGAACCCACGGCAGATTTCCCGGTGAGGTTCTTAGAATCGGCCGTGGGTTGGGCCGCCTTGGCCGCGTCCAGATAATCGGCATGCTGCCGGGCCAAGTATTCCTCGTAAGACCCATGGAAATCGTTGACCTTCCCTCCCTCCAGGGCCAGCACCCGCTTTCCCAGAGAAGACACAAAGTGCCGATCGTGGCTCACAAAGATCAACGTGCCCTCGTATTCCTCCAGGGCTTCCAGCAGGGATTGGCGGGCCTCTAAGTCCAGGTGGTTGGTGGGTTCGTCCAGCACCAGCAAGTTGTCCCGGCTCAGCATTAGCCGGGCCAGGTGCAGCCGGGCGGCCTCGCCCCCGCTCAGGGCACTGATGGGTTTGTCGGCTTCGTCGCCAGAGAACAACACCCGCCCCAAAATTGAGCGGATGGTGCTGACGGTCTCAGAGGGGGCTTGGCCATGAAGCCATTCGGCCAGCGAGGTTCGGCCCGTTAATTTGGTCTGGGCGTCCTGACCAAAGTACCCCACCCGAACCTCGTGGCCGGGAATCATCCCCCCCTGGTCGGGGGTCACCTCTCCCACAATCATTTTGAGCAGGGTGGATTTTCCCGCCCCGTTGGGCCCCACCACCGCCACCCGCTCCCCCCGGTTCACCGAGAAGGAAAGGGGCGGAATCACCGGGTGCCCACCGTAGGATTTGGCCACCCCCTTGGCCGCCAGGGCCTCTTTGCCCGAGGGGCGGGTTTGCTGAAACCGAAACTTGGGAAACCGGCGGGAACTGATTTCGATGACCGGCAGAGAGGCTTCCATTTTTTCCATCATTTTCTGCCGGGACCCCGCTTGGCGGGCCTTGCTGGCCTTGGCCTTAAAGCGGGTGATGAACCGCTGGGTGGTTTCAATCTTCTTTTGGGTGCGCTCTAAAATGGCTTCCTTGCGCTCCTGCTCGCCTTCTTGAAAGGCCAGGAAGGCATCGTAGTTTCCCGGATAGAGGGTGAGGGTGTTGTAATCTAGATCGGCCACATGGCCGCACACCGCGTTTAAAAAGTGCCGGTCGTGAGAGATCACCACCAAGGTGCCTTTGAATGCCCGCAGAAATTCCTCCAACCAGCGGATGGACACGATATCCAGGTGGTTGGTGGGCTCGTCCAGCAGCAGCAGATCCGCCTCGGAAAACAGGGTTTGGGCCAGCAGCACCCGCAGGCGGTACCCCCCAGACAATTCCCCCATGGGCCGCCCGTGACGCTCTTCACTCAAACCCAGCCCGGCCAGCAGCCGGGCCGCTTGGGGTTCCGCCGTGTAGCCATCATGGTCGGCAATCACCGCCTCCAGCTCTCCCAGCCTGTGGCCAAATTGGTCGTGATTGCCGCTGTCGCCCTCGGCCAGCAGCCGTTCTTTTTCTCCCAGCGCCGCCCACAGAGCTGGGCGGCCTTGCATCACCACCTGCAGCAGGGTTTGGGTGTCGTAGCGGGTTTGATCCTGGGCCAGCACCCCCAGCCGTAAATCCGATGGGCGGGACACCTCTCCCTTGTCCGGGCGAAGTTCGCCGGAGAGGATTTTGATCAGGGTAGACTTTCCCGCCCCGTTGGCGCCGGTAAGCCCATAATGCACCCCGGGGTTCAGGCGCCAGTTGACCTCTTCAAACAACATCCGGGCACCAAAGCCCATGGCCACGTCAGACAATGAAATCATTGGTTCAATCGAGCGATCGTGGTTAGAAAGGGATGATTCGAAACCAACCAAACAGGGATCCTGCTTGGTTCTCGAGCCATGACATAGGAACGTTGGGTTTCCTTCTACTCATTTCACGGGAAAAACCGCCGTTATGCAATCCCTTCCTGTTCTAGCCTCTCTTGTTCTGGCCACCCGCGGAAACACCCCGCCCATGGCTGCCCCAGTGACAATACGGCCCAATAGGGGGAATCGGGCAGGAGGAATGGAGAAAAGATGAACGGGAAACAAGGAGAGAACGAGAGGAAGCAGAAAACTGGGGGGCTGAGAAGGAAAACGCAAAATGGGAACGAGAAATGGGCGTTAAATGATGGACAACAAAATTCGGTGCATAAATTCGTCTTCTTCCATCGGCAGGGTCAACACATCATCGGCCCCAAGCAGCTTGGCCTGTTCTTCCAAGGTTGGCGTTATGTCGGCGCCTTGGAACATCAGCAGAAAGTGCGTCTTTTCATTGTTTCCCTTCAACCCCGGCATCCCTTTCAATAATTCCAAAGCGGTTAACCCATCGGCATCGGCCAACTGACCCGTACACACCACCAAATGGAAGATCGTCTCCTCCATCCACTGTTTCATTTCTCTCAACTCGCGGGTTTCCATGACCCGTACCGGGGTGTTTTTAAGGGCCGACACCATCCATTTGCGGTCTGGGTCGCTCCCTGCCGCAATCAATACCGAAGGAGAGTGAACCGGAAGGGTTACGAAAAACGTGCTGCCCTTTCCCTCAACGGATTCGGCCCCCAACGCCCCCGCGTGGGCGGTAATGATTTCATGGCACAGTGAAAGCCCCAACCCCGACCCCGTTTCTCCGGCGGTGCCAGGGGTTGTCATCCGCTCGGTTCCGCTCAGCAGCAAGGGAATGTTGTTCTTCGAAATTCCCACGCCGTTGTCGGTGATGGAAAACACCAGCGGATGGTCACTCTTTTGGCTCAAGGTGACCGTTCCCCCTGACGGTGTAAACTTAATGCCGTTCAGCGCCAAGTTTTGGAAAACCTCCCCCAACAGCATGGGGTCTCCATACATCCACAATGTTTTGGGAACTTGGTTGTCAAACCTCACTTTTTTTCGTTCGGCAATTTCTTGCAGCATATGCAGGTGGGGGTTAATCTCCGAGAAGCGGAACAGCCTTTTTTCCGGAATCAACTTTCCCGTCTGGATCCTGTTCAGTTTCAACAGTTCATCCACCATCCGCAGCATCCCAGTGGCCCGTACCCCCACCGTTTCCAAAGTATCCTTGGGCAACTCCACCGTTTCAGGGTCTGCCGTGGGCGTGGCGATATTCAACAGCCCCAAAATGGAAATAAACGGAGACCGCAAATCGTGGGCCACCAGCGAAACGAAGCGGTCCTTCAGACGGGTGGTTTCTTCCGCCCGTTCTTTGGCCACCCTCAAGTCGTTTTGAATGTCTTCCCGCTTGAGAATTTCTTCCTTCAGCCGCCGGTTCTCGTTCAGGTTGGCCATGGCCAGCTCTCGGTTTTGCAGGGCTTCCAGCAAAAAGCCTTCCCGTTCTCGCTGAATCACATGGATGCGGTCCACCAGCGCCATGGAGAACAACACCACCTCCAAAGAGGAACCCGCCATCAGGCTGCTCATGGTAAGGGGAAGCACGGGAACCAAACCCATGCCCATCAGGGCAAACACCACCCCCCCCAGGGCCAAAAACAACTCGGCCATTAAATAAAATCTGGCCGGGCCATAGCCGTTTCGCCACACCACCCACCCCACCGACAACATCAACAAAATCACCACGGGGGAAATGAAAATGGTCGCCACGTTTGACAGGAAAAATGGGATGAAGAACACCAATCCCCCCAAAACCACACAAACCCCCAGCAGCCCCTTCAACACCAAATCCATGCGGGGAGCATTGTGTCGTGTGTTTAAAAACTCCCGGTTGAACACCAAGTGAAAGAACAACGCCAAATACATGGCCACCAACACAGCCCGGTCGTTCCAAAACGGGGGGAGAAACCGTGAAAATTCGAACCCAATGTTGTTCAAGGTGAACTGATACAAGCCAAAGAACCCCACCGCCAGCACATAGGCCAAATAGTGGCGGTCCCGCAGGGTAAAGAATAAAAACAGGTTATACACCATCATCACCAGCAGAATGCCATAGTACAGCCCCGTCAGGGACCACTCCTGCATTCTCACTTTGCCCAGGGTGGCTTGGTCGTAGAGGGTGAGGGGAATCAACAACGCGGAATCGGATTCAACCCGGAGGTACACGGTTTGGCTGGTCCCCGCGGGAACCGCCAAGGGGAGAACAATCGAAGCCCCGGCCATGGGCCGGTTTGCCGCCGCTACCCAGTCTCCCGAGCGGGTCAGCCGAAAACCGAAGGGGCGAGAAGGTTCGGGTTGATACAGGTCCACCCGATTCAACTGCCGGAAACCGGCAAACAAAAACCAATCGGGATGAGAGGTGGGATTGGAAACCCGCAGCCGCAGCCAATAGGCCGATTGACTCAGCCCAAAATTCAACGGGCGGGGGCCGAAGTTTTGAAACCGTGTGGCAATGCCCGGAGAGGACACCTGATCAATGGTAAGAGACCCGGAAGGGTCTTCCAGCACATCCACCAGACCGTCCAGCACATATTCCCCCTGGCCGGTTTGCAACTGAACGGCTTCGGTGGGAGAACCCCATGCCGGGTCCGCCGCGCACACCACCAAACCCAACAAACACCAACGCCCTAACCAAAGGCGAATGGAAGAAGGGAGGTGGGGGGCTCCTTGTGGGGTTGTGATGGAACGAATTCTTTGACGCAAACCAATCCCCCGTGTCAGAAAAAGTTGAAGCCTCTGAAGTTCCTGTCCAGCATGATTGAACGGATGCCCCCCACACAGGTCCCTTAAAATGGATGATTTGAACACCTATTTATCTAAATGCCTTTATCTAAATGCCTTGTTCATAAAAACTATAATCTCAAACCCCACAAAAAACCACCTATTTCCAACTATTGTAAACCATACACAGCTCCATGGCCGCCCAATAAGTATGTCAATATAAACAATGTTCCTGCGTGAATGAGATGCATTGGAAACCTCCGCCTCCAATCAACTCACCCCCTTCCCGATATCCCTAAAAAGTACCCCCCTGGGCAGAAAACACGGGAACAGAGCTTGGGAGTTGGAACATGGAAATGCGGGAATAAAACGGGAATAAAATAGGTAACCCGGGGTCTCTCTTCATCAAAAAACAGGAATATTTTTCTTTCTCTACACTCCGCCCATGGACCTGACAGTCCGAGGGCTCCCATCTGGGATCCTGCGGCAGGGAAATAGACCCTGTCTCTGGCAACCACATTTTTCTCCGCCTCCCTCGCTGAAAATATTTATCTAACTGAACATAAACATGTATTCTGCCTTGCCCAAGGGGATTTAAAGGGTGTTTTCTGCCAACCGTTGGAAATATTGGCAATTTTTTCGTTTTTTAAGCACAATAAGGGAGCTTTGGCACAAAGTTCGCTGGATAGGCCCCTAGGAATACCATGTCCGAGGAAAAGGAATTCCCCGGGAAAACCAAGAACCCCACGGTTCGGATTCAGCGCAGGAGGCCTATGGCGGGCAATCAGGGTATGAACAACTTAGACTCCGACTTCGGGTTGGACCTCAACCTGGACGAAGACGCGAACATGTTCGCCGACCTGGACAACGAGGTTAGCCTGAACGGCGCCGGAGACGATGCCGCCGGGAGCGGTTTCGACCTGGATCTAGGAGATGGCGGCATCGGAGACTTGGACCTCAACCTGGACCATGCCCCGGTCAACAACTCTCTGGGCCTGGGGTTGGACGACTCCTCCCCCGAGTCGCACACCCTGGAATTGAACGGTGGGTTCACGGGCGGCGGGCTAGAGCTCTCGGCGGAAAAGAAACCCCAGTCCTCAAAACCCCCGGCAAAAAAGCCCACCCCAGCGGAATTACCCCTGGAAGAAGACGAAGAAGAACCCCTGGATTTGGACAGCCTGGGAGGGTCGGCGGACCTGGGAGAGTTTGGCCTAGAAACCTTGGACCAGGGCCAAAGCAGCGAGTCGTCCTTTTCTCCCGGCGAAGACTTTTCCCTGGGCAGCCTGGACCTGGACATGCCCGACATGCCCGCCGAACCCTCTTTCGACTTGGGGAGTGCGGACACCCCGGAAAGCAGCCTAGATGTACCAGGGATGGGTGACGAACCCCTGGCGGCACAAGGGATGGACACAGATTTGGACGCCATGTCGTTCGAAATGGGCACCAGCGGGTTGGACCTGGGGGAACTGCCAGCCACCCAAGACGATGCGTTGCCTGAGGAAGACAGCTTCACCGCCGTGCCCGACGTACCCGTCGACGACTTTGCTTTGGACTTTGGCTCGGTGGAAACCGCGGGATACGCGGAGACCGAAGCCCCCATGGAATTTACCCCTTCGTTTGACCTGGAACCCCCCATGGCGTCCATGGCCGCGGTCAAGCCTGACATGACGGAATTCTCTTCCCCAGCCCCCAAGCCAGAACCCCAGGAGGAACGGGAAGATTTTACCTTTGACCGTGATTTGTTTCTGCACACCGACGCGGATTTGAGCCGGGGTGGAATGCCCTTCGCACCGGAATTTCCCGAAGATGACTTCGTGGCGGTGCAGGATGTCAACTTGGATCAAATGGGCGCGGTGGATTTAAACTTGGATGCCCTGGAGGAAAACAAACCCTTCGCCGCCCCCTCCATGCCGCAGGCCTCTGGCTTAGGGGCGCAGCCCCCGGCTTACGGGGCCCCAGCTTATACAACCCCGGCCCCCATGGAGCCCCTGCCCGTCAACCTGTTGTATTCCTTGCCCCATCAGGTTCGGGTGGAACTGGGCAGCGTGAACCTGAACGGACGCGACTTGGCCGACCTGCAGCACGGCAGTGTCATCCGCCTGGAACGCACCGCCGAAGAGGCGGTGGACTTGATGCTGGAAGGACGGCGCATTGGCCGGGGAGAAATTGTGCTGATCAACGGAAAAACCCTGGGTGTGCGCATTGTTGAACTGCGGGAGGAATAACCCCGTGAACATTCACGCTTTCACCTTCGAAAACGCCGACCGCCTGCAGATGGGGGCCTACCCCGTGCTGGACGTGGTGCTGCAGCGGTGGGCCCGGTCGCTGGAAAATACCCTGTTCGAACGCTTCGGGCTGGAGGTCTACGCCGGAGCTTCGGTATGGGAAGACATGCGGTTTTCGGCCTTTCACGCCTCGTTAAAAGAACCCCGCCCGGTGTACCTGTTCGGGTTGGAGCCCCACCCTTCCCAGGGGCTGCTGGTGCTGGACAACCTGTTCGCCGGGTTGTGCCTGTCTGGTGGCCGGGGCGGCCCGGCCAAACTGACCCCCGATAATCATCAAAAGCTGGATCAGGTGGCCCAAGACATGGCCCGGAGTTTCGACCGGGCCTGGGAAGACATTGCTCCCATCAAAACTCGGTTGGATAAAATCACCACCTACCTGTTTCGCGCCCGGGTGGTGAACCACTTTGAGCCCTGCTTGGTCGCCCATGTGCATCTGTCGGGGCAGGGGTTTTCCTCACGGCTGAGCTGGTGCCTGCCTAGGGTAATGTTAGAATCTCTGCTGCCCAAGCTAGAGCAGACCCGGGTCATCCCCCCGGTTTCGCCACTAAGCCCCAAGCGCAGCCTGAACCCCCAAAAACCCCTGGATCAATCTCAGGTCCGCCTGACCGTGGACGTGGGAAACATGATTACCATTCCCGCCAAGACCCCCCTGGTCAAAGGGGCCGTGTTCGCCCTGCATGGGGCCGAGGGCGCCGCCCCTGGCCAGGTCATCGTTCGGCTGAACGGCAAGCCCGTTCTTTCCGGCGAGTTGGGGGATTCCCAGGGGCAAATGGCCCTGCGGGTCACCGGGCCCGCCACTTCTGCCCCGCCCAAAAAAGTTCTGCCGGCCCATACCCCTTTCCGGCCCACCTCCTGGCCCCGGGCATAACCTGATCTCTGTGCTTCTTCTCTGCTTCCTGTCTCTTTCTAGACTTTTTCTTGTATTGCCGGTCTCTCTCCCAACAGTACCCCCTCCCTGGCGGCTTTTGACGCCCGTCTTGTTACTTAACGCCATTGGTTATTTAATTCAGCCGTTCGGAAAACATAGACTGGACGGAAGCAAGCGCATAACTCTTCGGCTTCGAATGCTTCCCCAAAGGCACCCCTCCCCAACGCCCTGCGGGCGTTTGCCCCTACCCTTCGTGGAGGGGCAAGACTCGAATCCATCGGTTCATTGAGTCATCCGTTCGGTTGGTGACACCGGAAGGAAGGAAGCACCCAACGATTCGAATTCGAGTTGTGTTGAGCGCCGATAAGCCTTGGCGGTGGAGAAAATATCGGAGACAATACGGTTCATCCATCGGTCACTCTCTTTTTATTCAATGGTTGAATTTTCCATGGCTTCCTGGACGCCTCCCCCCGGCAAAACCGTTTCCGCCGACCCCCCCTTGGTCATCCAAAGCCCCCTGTTGCAGCACTGGGTCCCCGGTGTGGCCCATGGGTTTTCCGGGGCCCTGGCCAAATCGGCGGGGGTGCCGTTCAACCCCCCAGCCCAACGGCTGGTGGCCGGTGCCCTGGGCATTCCAGACCCCCCGGTGCTCACCCTGGAGCAGGTGCATGGGGCGGCGGTGGTTAACTGGGCGTTGGAGAACCCCCGGCCCCAGCCAGACCCCCAGGCTGATGGCGTTTTGGCTTGGCCTCGCAAATCCAGCGGCCAACGGGGGTTCACGGCGGTGCGTACCGCCGACTGCGTACCGATTTTGGCCGCCTGCCGGGCCACCAGCTCGTTTGCCGCCGTGCATGCTGGCTGGCGGGGAGCCGCCGCCAACATTCTGCCCACCCTGCTGAGGCGCTGGAAGCACCTGGGCAGCCCCCCCGGTGAACTGCGGCTGGCCTTGGGGCCTTCCATTGGCCCCTGCTGCTTCGAGGTTCAAGAGGACTGCCTGTCTCAGTTTCCCTCCCGAAACCTGGTGAACAACGTGCGTAATCAGGGAAACAGCCGTTTTCTTGATCTGCCAGGGGTGTTATACGCCCAAGCCCGGGATGCGGGGCTGGCCCAGAACCAGATTGAAATTTTGCGGGTATGTACCTGTTGCAAAACCAACCCCGAGGGCCACCACCCCTATGCCAGCCACCGCCGCTGCACCCGCCAAGGGGTAGAAAACCCCGCCTTTAACGCTTCGTTTATTGGCTGGGCCGGATAGACCCCTTGCATTCCACGGCCATACCCCCCAAACTGGACTGTATGCCGCCCGTTCGGGCCATTTCCCCTCACCTTTCTTCTTTGCCCGTGCATGTTCGCTTATCTCATCTCTTTTGCCCTGGAAAACCCCGACCAACACCTGGCCGCCGTAGTGAACCAGATTCAGGCCCTGGGTAACTGGGGGCGTATTTCCACCGGAACGTTTGTCATTCACACCCCCGAAGACATGGAAACCGTGTTCGACATGCTGGTGAAGGAAATCGGGGAAAACGACCACCTGTACGTGCTGCCGGTGCGCCGCCCCTTTCTGGGCAAAGGCCCCCAAGAGTTGGACCACTGGCTAAACGAAATTCTCCCCTACTAACCGCCATGAAGCTGATCTACGAAGGAAGCGTCAAAAACGTGTATCAAGATGCCAACCCAGAGCATCTGTGGTTCGACTTCACCGATGATTACTCGGTGTTCGACTGGGGCAAAATGCCAGACCCCATACCTGGCAAGGGAGAAGCCCTGGCGGCCCTGGCCAAGGGGTTCTTCGACCAACTGGCCGACCCGGCCCGCTGGAAGGACCTGGGGCTGCACAACTTGCCCGACACCGCGGGTATTTTGCCCCTGAAACACCACGCCCTAGACCGCCAGGGCAGCCGGTTGAAGGTGAAAAAAGTAGACGTGCCCCGGCTGGCCGCCAACCAGGTGGGGGGCCTGCTGGTATACGACTACTCTTACCCCTTCGGTCAAAACCAATTGCTGCCCCTGGAAGTGATTTTTCGGTTCGGCGCCCCCAAGGGCTCCAGCCTGTTTCAACGCAAAGATTGGTACGCCTTTCCCATCCACGAGGGCATGGAATTCCCCGAACCCCTTATCGAGTTTTCCACCAAGCTGGAAAGCAAAGACCGGATGGTAACCTATCAAGAAGCGGCCCATATTTTAAAGGGAGACACCGCCCGCCTGAAGCAGCTGCACTCCGCCGCCCGGGCGGTGGCCCTGTTCCTGCAGCGTGCCTTCCAGCAGCAGGGGCTGAAACTGTGGGACGGCAAGGTGGAATGGGCCCTGGTGGACGGCGCCCTGACACTGGTGGATTCCATTGGCCCCGATGAACTGCGGGTGAGCCAAGACGGCGCCGTGCTGAGCAAACAGTTTCTGCGGGATTTCTACCTGGACAAACCCTGGTACGCCGCCATTGAAAAGGCCAAAGCCCTGGCCCAAGAACGGGGCGTGTCCGACTGGAAAACCATCGCTCGGGAAGAACTGAAAGCCCAGCCCCCGGCGCTTTCTCCGGCCTATTTAGAAGCCGCCCGGCTACTGTATCAAGACTTCGTGGAGATGCTGGTGCACCAGCGGCCCGCCACGCGGTTTCTAAACGCCGTGAAACACCTGTGAGCCTGCCATGACCCCCCTGCGGCAAATATGGATCATCGTGTGGAAGGACCTGGTGACCGACCTGCGCCGTAAAGAGAATATCCTGTCCATGTTCTTCTTTGCCCTGCTGACCCTGCTGGTGTTCACCTTCGCGGCGGGGCCCCTGCGGGATTCTCGCTGGCGCCTGACCCCCGCCGCCTGGGAGGCCCTGGGCGCTGCCGTGGGAGAGCCCGCCCGCAACGCCCTGCGGCCTTTGATTGACAAAACCTACCCCAGCCAGGGCGAGTTTTTGCGGGCGGTGAACGAGTTGAACCCCCCAGGCCTGGAAGACGAAGGCCGCATGGCCCTGGCCCAGCGCACCAAGGGTGATTTCATGGAAGACATTGCCCCAGGCATTCTGTGGATCACCTTTTTGTTGGCGGGGGTGCTGGGGTTGGACCGGTCGTTTAACCAAGAAAAAGAGAACGGCTGCATGGACGGCCTGCTGCTCACCCCGGCGGGGCGGGGGGTGCTGTACCTGGGAAAAATGACCAGCAATGCCCTTTTCCTGCTGGTCATCATGGCGCTGCTGCTGCCCTTGTTCGCCCTGTTCTTTGGGTTACCCGTGTTTCAGGTGGCCCTGCCCCTGTCGGGGGTCATGCTGGCTGGCATCGTGGGCATCACCGCTTTGGGCACCTTGCTGGGGGGGGTGGTGTCATCGCTCAAAGGCAAAGAAGTGCTGTTCCCTCTGCTGTTGTTCCCTCTATTGGTTCCCATCTTGATCGGCGTGGTGTATTTGTCTGGTTTGATTCTCACCGGGCAGCCAGTGCTGGACGAAACCAAATGGTGGAGCTTGGTGCTGGGTTTCGACGCGGTGTATCTCATCGTGTCCTTCATGGTGTTCGATATCGTGATGGAAGCCTAACCCTGCTGGCCCCTGCAGAGGGAAATTCTCCCCTGGGCGTCCCATCTCCTTGATGCGTTGAATTCCATGGCTCCTCCCGTGTTTCCTCACCGCGCCACCCTGCCCGCCCTGCAACTATATGTCAACCAAGCCGTGGCCCACCGGGGGTTTACCCGGGACCCCAACGAAATACTGATCTTGCTGCTGGAAGAGGTGGGGGAACTGACCAGGGAGTTGGAGGGGATACGGGGCAGGGAACCCATCCCCGCAGGTCAGCTAGACGCCCTGGCCGAAGAACTGGCTGATGTGTTTTTGTTCTGCCTGGACCTGGCGAACCGGTTTGGGTTGGAGATGGATAACGCCCTGCGGGAGCGGCTCACCTACGCGGGGAGAACTCCGCCAGAACCCGGCATAGACCTGGCGGGCTGGCTTGCGGCAGTGGCCAACTCCGCCGGGGGCCAGACTCCCCCTGAGATCGAAATGATGAGACTGACCGGATTCACCGGGGCCATGGCCCGGGCCATCCGGCGCCATTGGAAGAAACTGATGGAACCGGCGGAACTGGCGGCCTCCCTGGCCGGAGCGGTTGAAACACTGCTGGTTTTGTCGGCGGCCCTGGAAATCAATCTGCCGCATGCCCTGGCCCACAAAGAACAAAAAAACGCTGGACGAACCTGGGCTTGGTGACATGACGCAAACCAAACATTCACATCCCGTCGTATTGACCATCGCTGGGTCCGACAGCGGGGGAGGGGCCGGCATTCAAGCCGACCTAAAAACCTTTCAAGCCAGGGGCGTGTACGGCACGTCGGCCATCACGGCCATCACGGCCCAAAACCCCTCCGGCGTCCGTCAGGTGTCCGCCGTAGGCGGGGCCATGGTTCAGGCGCAGATCGAAACCGTGGCCGGGTATTTCACCCTGGGGGCCGCCAAAACCGGAATGCTGTTGGATGAAGCCACCATCCGGGCCACGGCCAAGGCTTGGCAATCCGTCGGCCAGGGAATCCCCCTGGTGGTGGACCCGGTGATGGCGGCCACCAGCGGGGCGGCCCTGTTGGAAGAGCGGGCGGTGTCCGCCCTGGTGGAAGTATTGTTTCCCCTGGCCAGGGTGGTAACCCCCAACCTGGATGAAGCCGCCATGTTGACGGGAAAACCGGTGAACAACCGAGAGACCATGGAATGGGCCGCCCAGGAAATAACAAAGATGAGCGGGGGGGCGGTGCTGCTGAAAGGCGGACACCTGCCAGGAGATGAATTGGCCGACCTGCTATGGCAGCCGGGCTGTGAACCCCGGTGGATGGTCTCTTCCCGAATTCACGGCGTGAACACCCACGGAACCGGCTGCGCGTTGTCGGCGGCGATTGCGGCAGGGATGGCCCAAGGGCAGCCCCTGGCCCAAGCCGTGGAGAACGCCCGAACATGGCTGCAAGGGGCCCTGCGCCATGGCCTGCGGATGGGGGGGGATGTGTTTCTGAACCACGGGTGGAAAGACCACCGGGGCAACAAATAAATAGCGATATGGGGGCTTTTCCCCCCACGCCCCCCGTTTCACGGCAAAAACACTGGATATGCAGAAGTCTCCAATACCCTGCGCTTTACCCAGTTGCCATTTTTCTGGCTTACAAAATATTTTTCTTCCCCACAAACAAAAACAGCCGGTGCGTTTAAGCACCGGCTGTTTGATTGGATCCAACGGTTTTTTCATCCATCAAATCAAGCTAACATCTATCATCTACCAAAACTCTCTACGCCAGTTTCTGCTTGACCGTTTGGCAAATGGCTTCAAACGCCTTGGGCTGCTCGATGGCCAGATTGGACAATGCTTTGCGGTCCATCCGAATATCAGCCTGCTTCAGCCCGTGGATAAACTGGCTGTAACTCATTCCGTGGGGGCGAACCGCCGCGTTCAGCCGGGCAATCCACAACCGACGGAAATCTCGTTTGCGGTTGCGCCGGTCGCGGTAGGCGTATTTTAAGGCCCGGTCCACCGCGTTGCGTACTGTTTTCCACAGGCGCTTGCGGCCGCCGGTGAATCCCTTGGCCCGCTTGAAATAGGTTTTCCGAATCTTTTTGGCGTGAACGCCTCGTTTTACTCTGGCCATAAGTTCTCTTTGGTTTGAATCGTGTTCCCTGGTCTGGCCAGGTTCTACCTTGTCTCGAACAACCTGTACGAACTATCCGCCGTAGGGCATCAGGGCATTCATCCGGTCCATCTCGGTGGCGCGGACGTATCCGGCTTTGCGAAGATTCCGCTTGGACGCGGCACTCTTGCGGCGCATGAAGTGGCGAAGTCCGGATTTTTTCCGTTTCAACTTGCCCGTTGCCGTGAAGGAAAACCGCTTCGCGGCCGACTTATTGGTTTTCATTTTGTATTTCTTGGCCATAATCTTTTTCTCCGGCTCCTTGCGGCGGTCTGTAACGTTAGGGACAAAGTTTTCGTTGTTCGGGTTACTTCTTTTTGGGGACCAACACCATGGTCATGGTGCGCCCCTCCATTTTTGGAGCCAATTCCACCATGGCGGCCTCGGCAGATCTTTCTAAAAACTTTTCCAGCAGCCGTTGGCCCAGTTCCTTGTGAGAAAGTTCCCTCCCCCGGAACATCACGGTTACTTTTACTTTGTCGCCGTTTTCCAAAAACTCTAGGGCGTGTTTCAGCTTAAAGTTAAAATCGTGTTCTTCCGTTTTTGGCCGTAACTTAATTTCTTTCAGGTGTATGACTTTTTGGTTTTTCTTGGCTTCGTGCTGCTTTTTGCTGAGCTGGTATTTGTATTGCCCAAAATCCATAATCCGGCAAACCGGTGGAACCGCCTGAGGAGCCACCTCGACCAAGTCCAAACCCTCTTCGGCGGCTTTGCGCAGCGCCTCTTCAATGGTCAAGATTCCCAACTGGTCATTTTCCCCAGCAATGACCCTGACTTCCCGGGATTTAATCTGGTTGTTGACCCTGGTACGGGGTTCAGCTTTTCCGGTTCTCGTTACGGTGGCGATAGGGGGCCTCATGGTGCTGGTTCAAAAATGGTAGGCGCGGGCGGGATTGAACCGCCGACCCCTACCATGTCAAGGTAGTGCTCTCCCACTGAGCTACGCGCCCGGGTCAAGTTCTGAAGGATCTTTGTTCCTCCAGTCTTTCTTTCACGCAGCCTGAGGGTGGGTCATCTCCCTTCTAGCCGCCGACGATGACTTTGACATTATCTACGATCGACTGTGTATGATATTTTAACTTCCTGCGATTCTTTTCCCGGAACTCTTTCTACTCGATTTTTCTTCTCTTTCTTTTCTCTGACCTTTTTTTCTTTATTCTCTTTTTTCTCTCTTTCCTGTTTTTATTATTTCCACGGGATTGGGATTCCGGCGACGACCCGCTCTCCCGCCGGGAAGCCCGGCAGTACCATAGGCGCGAAGAGGCTTAACTTCTGTATTCGGAATGGGAACAGGT